>Ga0247713_1000050_pt1 | contig 82185 bp, 87 predicted proteins | sample 21E_NmetaG_FD_189936 | JGI IMG/M metagenome (GOLD analysis project Ga0247713, IMG submission 189936) | Soil microbial communities from hillslope of Landscape Evolution Observatory, University of Arizona, Oracle, AZ, United States - 2-1-E_N | ecosystem: Engineered > Artificial ecosystem >... | reverse complement strand
AGTTCGGGCAGCTGCTCGGGCGGGTCGGGTAGGGCAATGGTCACGCCGGCATGCCGAAGCTCGCCGCCTCTGCGATCAGCCTGTCGACGTCGTAGCCCTCGGCCAGCGCCTTCGCCCTCGAGCGTCCGCCCAGGTGTGCACGCGGATTGGTGAGCCAGGAGACCAACGCGACCGGTGAGCTGTCGTCGGCCTGCGGCAGCGCGCGCAGCAGCCGTGCCCAGCCGTCGAGGTCGTGCAAGCCCAAAGCGAACTGGAACTCGGGCAGCAGCCAATCTCGCTGCCCGGAGCGGCGGTGGAAGCCCAAAAGCGACCGGTTCGGGCCGGTCAGCCGCTGCCGGACCCGGGACGCGTCGCGCTCGAGCAGGTCGGCGGCTTCGGCGACGGTCAACGACGAGGCTTCGATCCGCCGGCGCTGCAGCACACCGATCAGCTGCGGAGCACGGGAGCTCTCGGTCGGGTCGATGCCGAGGCGACGCAGCACGTCGGCTTCGGTGGCGGACAGCCGTGTGCCGAGCGGTTCGGGCAGCGCCCGCAGCGCCTCGGCGAGGTCGTCCCATGTGAGGCCCTTCTCTTCTGCCAGGCGCTGCACCTCGGTCGCCGACATGCTGCCCTCCTTCGCCATGGCTCACGTCGCCTCATGCAAGGATATCGCAGGAGCGCCGTTGAGAGCCGATCGTGTTCCGAGCACGGGTGACTCGCACTCCGCGGTTGTAGAGCGGCTCGTCAGCCCGATCATCAACGAAGACGTTGAGGCGTACGCGGCCCTGTTCCGTGAGGACGCCGTGTAGTACGAGCCGCTGGCTCCCGAGCCCCTCCACGGCCGCGACGCGAATCGTGGCCAGCGAGGCGGCGCTGTTCGCGGCGTTCGGCGACATCTCGGTGCCTGACATGCGGTCGAGCACAACCGCTTGGTCGTCCTCGAGCTCGTTCTCGCAGCGACCCACGACGGTCCTCTGGAGATCGGGGAGCCTGATCCGCTCCCACTTACGAACGCCAGGGTCGAGCTTCCCATGGTGTGGGTCTTCGACCTCGACGAGGACGGTCTCATCGTGGAGGAGCGCGACTACTTCGACACCGTGGGGCTGCAACGCCAGCTCGGGCTGGTTTCGACGGACTGATTCGCACCTCGCCGGCGCACCTGGGCCTCCGCTGTCCTCGCCCGCTCCCGTCGAGCCGCCAAGAGACGGTGAGGAGCACCGCGATTCTGCCTTCGGGATGAAGGCTGCGTCGGCGGACCCATGCGAGCATTCCCGCGGAACGCGACCCTTCGGAAGCGGTTGATCCCCATCCTGTCGGTTCGGACCTTGCGGGGCGGTCAGGGCAGCGGAGGGTGGATCGCAGAGGCGTTGGTTGGTGTATCTGTCGCGCTGATCCTTGATTGGCCGTGGTGGTAGAGGCCAGCTGCTCGACCTGGCGGATCGAACCGCGCAGTGCTGTCGGACCGGCCGCCGCCCTTGTGCCCCTGCGAATGGCCGATGTGGAAGCCCCGCCTCTTGCTCACCGTCATTGGGACGTGTACGGGCGCTACCGGGGGTGGAGGAGCGGCAGGTGCCCTTGAAGCCGCCGCCGGCGCTTATGTGCCCGAAATTCGAGGGCGGCTCTCCCGTCCGGAGACGGTTACGAAACGGTGCTCAGCGAATGTGGTCAGCGGAGATCGGCGTCGTGCAGGCCGCACGGAGAACAGACTACGCGTCGCTCTGGCCGATGCCGTCCGCGAGAGCGCGGTCTTGTCACCCGCGCGCAGATGGCGTCGTTCCTCGTACGCGCGGGCTGGAACTCACCGGCTAGGTTGGCGTTCACCGTCACCGCCGGCCAGCCCGACTGCACGGTCGTGGTCGCCTTCGACGGGCGCGCCCCGGCGGACCAGCTGCGCTGGACTCCGCCAACCGCCCGGCGAACCCCTACGGCTTCGTGGTCGCCGGCTGGCAGTGAGCCCGCACGGCCGCCACGCTCACGCGCGACCCTTACCGTCGGCCCGCCGCCGGCTCCGGCGGCGGGCCGCGCGCGGTCGTGCTCCTCGCTCCCCTCGGGTGCGCGGGTCGAGGATGTCGCGGAGCCCGTCCCCGAGGAGGTTGAAACCGAGGACGGCGAGGAAGATCGCCGCGCCGGGGTAGAACATCAGGTGCGGCGCACGGCGCATGTACGTCCGGGCCTCGGCGAGCATCGCGCCCCACTCCGGTGTACCCGGTTCCACACCGAGGCCGAGGAACGACAGCGAGGAGATCCCGAGCAGGATCGTGCCCATGTCCAGGGTGGTGAGCACGACGATGGGCGCGACGATGTTCGGCAGCAGGTGGCGGCTCATGGTGCGCCAGGCGGAGGCGCCGAGGGCGCGCGCCGACTCGATGTAGGGGCGCTCCCGCTCCGAGAACGTCACGCCGCGGACAACCCGCGTGTAGCTGGCCCACCAGGCGATCACGACGGCGATCAGGACGTTGCGCAGCGAGGGCCCGAGGGCGCCGACGACCGCGAGCGCCAGCAGCAGCGTCGGGAAGGCGAGCAGGACGTCGACCGCCCGGCTGACGACGGCGTCGGCGGCCCCGCGGAAGTAGCCGGCGGCCATGCCGAGGGCAAGACCGAGCACGGCCACGGCCAGCGCCGCGAGCACCGCGCTGCCGAGCGACAGCCGCGCGCCGTGGAGCAGCCGGGAGGCGACGTCGCGGCCGACGTGGTCGGTGCCGAGGGGGTGCTTCGCGGAGGGTGGGGCGAAGCGCTGGGCCGGCTCCGCGAGCGCGGGGTCGTGGGGCGCGAGAAGCGGGCCGAAGACGACGGCCACCGCGAACACCGACAGGATCGCCAGGCCGAGCATGGCGGTGCGGTCCCGGCGCAGCGCCCGCAGCCACACCCACCGCCGCAGCGGGTGCGCTGGCGCCTGCGCGGCCAGCACGCCGGCGTCGTCGGAGACGCGCACGCCCATCAGGTCGCCTCCGCGCGGGCGCCGCTCAGCCGCACCCGCGGGTCGATGGCCGCGTAGGACAGGTCGACGAGGAGGTTCAGGACGACGAACAGCAGACCCGCGTAGACGACGAAGCCCTGGATCATCGGGTAGTCGCGCTGGTCGATCGCCGCGACCGCGAGCCGTCCAAGGCCCGGCCACGCGAAGACGGTCTCGATGACGACGGTGCCGGACAGGAGATGCCCGAGGCTCGTGCCGAACGCGGTCACGATCGCGATGAGGGACGTCCGCACGATGTGGCGTCCCACCACCCTGCGTTCCTTCAGCCCCTTCGCGCGCGCGGTGACGACGTAGTCCTCGCCGGCCACCTCGAGGACCGCCGAGCGCGTGAACCGGGCCAGGATCGCCGTGGGCGTCGCGGCGAGCACGACGACGGGCAGGACGACGCTGGCGATCCCGGACCGGCCGGCGACGGGGAACAGCGGGATGCGCACGGCCAGGAACGTCATGAGCAGCATGGCGAGCCAGAAGCTCGGCATGGAGGCCCCCGCGATGGCGCCTACCCGCACGACCTGGTCCGCGAGCCGGTTGCGGTAGAGGGCCGAGATGGCGCCCATGGGCAGGGCGACGACGAGGGCGAGCACCGCCGCGGGGACGGCGAGCTCCACCGTGGGACGGATCCGCTGCCCGAGCTCCGCGGTGACCGGCCGGCGGGTGGCGTAGGAGACCCCGAGGTCGCCGGCGACGGCGTCCCCGAGCCACTTCACGTACTGTGCGGGCAAGGGCAGGTCGAGCCCGAGCTGGTCGCGCGCGGCGGCGACGCGTTCAGGGGTGGGCTGCGCGTCGGTCGTGCGGATGACGTACTGGACAGCGGGGTCCCCGGGGGCGAGGTTCGCCAGGGCGAAGCCCAGCAGCGAGATGCCGATCAGGGTGGGGACGAGGAGAAGGATCCGCCGGAGCGCGTAGGCGGTCATCCCCGGCCTCCTCCGCGCCGCTCGAGCGAGCGGCTCCCTCGGCGGTTCACCGGTACCGTGTCCGGGTCAGCCTCCGATGGACACCGGTGCCCACTGAGTGTGCAACGTGGACGGGTGGGCCACGAAGCCCTCGACCGCCGAATCGTGGGCGACGATCCGGTAGATGCCCGCGAACGGCAGGACGACCGCCTGGTCGTCGATCAGGTAGGACAGCGCCTCCGCGGTGGCCTCCTGGACTTCATCCTGATCGACCGCGGTGAGAACCGGCTCGATGCGCTCGTCGAACTCGTCTCCCGGGGCGAACAGCGACTGGTACGGCGCGGTGGCGCCCTCCCCGCCGGTGTAGAAGAGCAGGACGGGCAGGAAGGCGGGGTTGCCGTCGTTCTGGCTGCCCTGCTCGAGATATAGGTCCGCCTCCCCCGTCTCGATCACCTCCTGGTAGGCCGCGGAGTCGGGACGCTCGTCGATCTTCAGGTCGATGCCGATCTGGGCGAGCTGCGACTGCAGCACCGAGGGCACGGGACGGTGCAGCTCCGCGCCGCCGAAGCCGGACACGACGGTCAGGCTCAGATCGCGCCCGTCCCGTTCCCGGGTTCCGTCGGGGCCCTCCTCCCAGCCGGCCTCCTCGAGCAGGTCGCTGGCCGCCTCCGGGTCGTACTCGAAGCCATCGATGCGGTCGGCGTGGTCGCCGAGCACGTGCGGGGGCACGAGCGTCTGGTCGGTAGTGGCCAGGCCATTGAGGACGTCCTCGACGATCGACTCGCGGTCGATGCCCATTGCCACCGCCTTGCGAACCGCCTCGTCCTGGAGGATGTCGTTGGGCTCGTCCCCGTGGATGTTCAGGAACAGCGCGCGATACGCGCCGACCTCGCTCTCGGCGATCTCGAAACCGGCGTCGCGCAGGCCCGCCACGTCGTCGCGGGGGGTCTCGCAGGCCAGGTCGATCTCGTCGGCCTCCAGGGCCAGCAGACGGGAGCTGTCCTCGGGGAAGAAGCGGAAGGTGATGGAATCCAGCGCGGGCTCGTCACCCCAGTAATCGGTGTTGCGCTCGACGGAGATCTCCTCGCCGGACCGGTAGCTGGAGAAGCGGAACGGTCCGGTGCCGACGACCTCCTCGCCGTCCGGCATCGTTCCCGGTGCGACGACGCTGTTGTTCGGGTGGACGATCTGCTCGGCCACCCGGCGGTTCTCCTCGGTCGGTGTGAAGTCGAGCGTGTACTCGTCGACGATCTCGACGGAGTCCTCCCCCGCGCGGATCGTGCCACCACCGTCGGCGGCGACACGGTCGAACAGCCCCTCCTTGACCGCCTCAGCGTTCATCGGCTCCCCGTTGTGGAACGTCACGTCCTGACGGAGGTGGAAGCGCCAGGTGTTCGGCTCGACGAACTCCCAGTCCTCGGCGAGCAGCGGCTCGAGCTCGTACTCGGGGGTGAGGCGGATGAGCGTCTCGTAGACGTTCGTGTTGAGCGGGTACATGCCGACGTTCGCGCCCGTGCCCTCCTGGACGTACTCGTCCTGGATCCAGCCCACCGACAGGTCACCGCCGGCCTCGGGCTCTCCGGCGGCGTCGTCCTCGATCTCGTCCTCGGTCGGTTCGCCGGCGTCGCAGGCGGTGATCGCCAGGGCGAGCGCGAGCAGCAGGCACAGCGTTCGGCTCATCGGTTCATACCCTTTCGTGGGACTCGTGGGACGTCGAGGTCATCGGTCGGCCGTTGCTCGTCCGACAGGCGCGCGGCCCGCCTCTGTGGCGAACTCCGCCCGGAACACCGCGACCGGGTCGGGTACGTGCAGGCCGTGGCCGGCTGCGTAGTGCGCCAACGTCGTGCGCCACCGTTGCGGTTCCATCGTCCCTACCGGCACCCCGGTGAAGATGGCCGGCTGCGCGAGCGACCAGCCCTCCACCGCCTCGTCCGGGTCGACGGCGGGGTAGCGGCGCCGCAGCGCGTCGAGACCTGTCATGGGCGCCTGCCGCTGGCGCTCCACCGCAGCGGCCACGGCGGCGCGCATGCGGGCCACTCGCTCTGCCGGCACGTGGTCGCCGGCGACCAGCCCCGTCGCGTAGACATCCACGCCAATCCGGACCGCGCGGACCTCGATGCGGGCCTGGCGGCGCACCCGCGGCAGGAGGTCGGCGAAGTCCGGCACCACGTCGATGTCGCCCCGGGCCAGGGCGGCGGGGGCGTCGTCGTACGCGCAGGTGACCTCGACGGGGTCGGCGATGCCGTGCCGGGCCAGGCAGGCGCGGTACTCGGTCAGGAGACGTCCGCCCGGCGGACCGCCGACGCGCCGCCCACCCAGATCCGCGGACTCCGACAGTGACGCGTCCGCAGCAACCAGACCCGCCATCGGGCTCGCCTGGCTGATCACGGCCGCGAAGCGAGCCGGCAGCTCGCCGTCCTCCGCGACCGCGACGAGGTAGTGCAGGACGCTCGTCAGGCAGAAATCTGCGTCGGCGCGCGCAACCCGTCGGATGTTGCCGGGACCCGGAGCCGGCTCGAGTATCTCGACCTCGAGCCCGTGCTCGGCGAACAGACCGTCCGCCGCCCCCGCGAGGTAGGGGAGGTGGAAGCCGGGCAGTCACCCGGGGCAATAGAGGGCTAGGCGGACCACGTCTTGTCCACGGACGTTCTCCTTCCGACCAGACACTGCCTCGGGGCTGTGGCGAAGGGCCGAAACCGGCCGCGCGGACGCTAACAGTCTGGCGGGGCCCGGGTAAGTGTCAGACGCAGACAGTGGCGGGGCCGGCGACGTGCCGGCGGCGCCGGTCGGCCTCACGTCCGGCGTGGGCGGCGCGGTTGGCGGCGCGGCCTGCTGGAAGATGTGGGCGGCCCAGCGGATCAGGTGCGCGCGCACGGCCGGGCCCACCCGCGCCGCCGGTGGCACCGACCGGCAGGCCAGCGCGGCCGCATCGGCCAGCTCGGCGTCGTCGAGCAGCGCGGACACCGCGGGATCCCACGCCTGCCAGCGCCCCGCCTGATCCTCATCGAGTGCCGGTTGGGCGGGGTCACCACGCCACCTCCGGCCGGCGCGTGGTCACAACGAGGTCACAACGCGCGGGGACAATTCGCCTCCACCAGCGACACACGACACCGGAACCGGCCAAGATGCTGGTCAGCGGCCATGTTGACCGCCCACTGCCTCGCCCTGACACGGCTGACGACAAGCTCATAACCCGGAGGTCGCGGGTTCAAATCCCGCCCTCGCAACTCCGAGAACCCCCTGGTCACCCGGGGGGGTCTCATTTCCGCGAGGGCGGCGACCTCGTCGTCGGTGGCGGGCACGGGAACGCGCCGCGAAAGGGTGGAGGAGGACAGCTCCTCGACCTCGCTGCGGATCCGCTCGATCGGTCGAAGGGTCCGGCCGGTGCCCGCCCACGTGACGCCCGCGACAAGCAGCAGCAGCAACGGGGCGCCGAAAGCGGAGACGCGCAGGATCGCATCGACGCTGCGGGTCACCCCCGCGAGCGGGCTCTCCGCGACGACGTCCCAGCGAGCGGCGCCGACGGACACGGCGCGCCGGGCGATGACGAGCTCCTCGGCGCCGACATCGACGAATCTCGGGCTCGCCGCTCAGCGGCCGCGGCGCGGGAACGACTTCCCCGAAGGCGACCACGCCCGGGCTGTGCGCAGCGATCCCCGGGCTGCCCGCGACGACCCCGCCACGGCGGTCGAGGATCTGCAGGGGCATCGGCGACGCCGCCTCCGCCCCGGACCGGCCCAGCAGCGCGGCGATCGCCACGTCCGGTGGAGCGCCCTGCTCGAGGACCTCGGCGACGGCGTCCACGAGCTCCTTCGCCTGGGGCCTCGACGCGACCCACGAGGGTGCTCTGCACCGTGGCCGCAAGTCCCATCACCCCGGCGGCGAAGGCGGCGGCGACCACGGGCCGTGGCCGTGAGCGTCACCCGGGCCCGCACCGACGCAGGCGGCGCCAGGGGGCCATCACTCGCTGAGCCGGTAGCCGGGCTCGACACGCCGCTGCTCGCCCGCGACGGAGGTCGCGCAGGTGCTCGCACCCGCCGACGGCAGCGGCCCCGAGGCCGCGCGACTCGGGTCGGCTTCGTCGGCAGCCGCGCGCAGGAGAACGTCGCAGCGGCCCGCGACCTTCTCGAGCCGCTCGTCGCCGAGCTCGACGCGGCCCTTGCCGCCACCCACCCGCAGGCTCAGGCGGTCCTCACGGGCCACCCGATCATCCGCCAGTCGAGCCTCGAGGCGATCTCCCGGTCGCTCCAGTTGTCGGTGCCCGTCGCGGTCCTCCTCTGCCTGCTGTGCGCCTGGGGGTTCATGCGCTCGCTGCGCTACGCGCTCGTCAGCATGGTGCCGATCGTGCTCGTCATCGCCTGGCTGTACGGGGTCATGCACCTGGCGGGGTTCAGCAGCAACCTCGTCACCGCGACCATCGGCGCGATCTCCATCGGCGTGGGCATCGACTTCGCCACGCACATGACGATGCGGTTCCGGGAGGAGCTGCGGGGCCAGGGCAGCCGGCTGGCGGCCCTGCGGGCCGCGACGGCGGGGACCGGTGTGGCGCTCGTGGGCTCGGCGCTCTCCAGCGTCGCCGGCTTCGCGATCCTCGCGTTCGCGCCGATGCCGATGTTCGCAAGCTACGGCCTGCTCACCGCGGTGATGATCGGCCTCGCCCTGTCGCAAGCCTCCTCGTACTGCCGGCCTTGCTCATGCTCGTCACCCCCGAGTCGCCGACGCCGGCGCCGACAGGTCGCGACGACCTCACGCTACCGGCCGCCGTCGGCTGGTAGCGGGCCATGGGCGATGGTCCGCCGCGGCAGGGGGGGAGGCCGCCCGCGCGGTGGAGTCTTCGAGTTGGACCCGTCCGGGGCTGGTGTTGGACATGACCAACTTCGCCACGTTCATCGACTCGGCCACTGCCCGAGCGCCGATCGCCCAACGCGGCAAGGCTAAAGGCAGAAGCGCAGCGATCTGCGGCTGGTCGGGCTGGCGTTTGTGGCCCCCCGCTACGGCGGTTTGCCGGTGGTCTGGCGTCGTGCGGTTCCGCTTTCTCTACGGCCTGCCGTGGGCCCGCCAGCCGACCGCTGTCCGGCCGTTCGTGGTGCAGGTCGCGTGCGCGCCCCGCACCGCACGGGGGACGCAGCATGATCTGCCGGGCGCGCCGGCGTGAGAGCAACGCACCGGTTGCCGGCTGGACGGACTTGTCGGGTGCGCTCCTGCGGTTGGGCCGACACCGCGTTCTGGTTTGGCATCACCGGTAGGGCCGTGTTTCCGACGGCACGCTCCACCTCGTTGGACGTCCGGAGCCGAATGGGATGCGATCGGTTGCGATCCGCGTGGGTGATGGCTGCGCGTGCAGCCGTCGGGGATCGTCCGCCTCGACGTGGTGGGCTGGGCCTTCGAGGGCGACCGCACTCGTGGCTGCCGTTGGTGCTGCGCTACGGCGCGGGGGCGGGGTGCGGTTCCTCGAGCGCAGCTCGACACGGTAGTGCGCTGCTGAAGGGCCGAGGGTACTGGCGAGGTCTGTGGGGCCCGCACCCTGCCAGGAGGGTGTCGGCCTTCCTCGTGCCACGCCACTGAGCCCCGGCCTGGCCCCTGTCGACGGGGAGCCCCGCCCGTCTCAGGCCCGGGCCGCCACGGCGAGGGCGAACCACCCGGCGGGGTCGGTGTGCCAGGCGCGCAGGGCGAGCCCGGCGGCGTCGAGGCGGTCGGCGAGCGTCGCGCGGGTGTACTTGGCGCTCACCTCGGTGCGGATCATCTCCCCGGCCTCCAGGGCCACCGCGAAGTCGAGGGTCGGGAAGCGCAGCACGGTGGCGTGCACCGCCTGGAGCGCGATCTCGATCCATGCCGGCGCGGGCTCCCAGCGGGCGACGTGGCGCAGCGCGCCGACGTCGATGTCCGCGCCGAGCTCTCGCTGCAGCACCGTGACGAGGTTCATCGTGAACGCCGCGGTAACCCCGGCGGCGTCGTCGTAGGCGGCCTCCAAGACGCGGCGATCCTTCACGAGGTCGGCGCCGAGCAGCAGCGCGTCGCCGTCCTCGAGCATGCCGGCGAGGTCGGTCAGCAGCGCGACCTGGCCGTCGTCCGGGAAGTTGCCGATGGTCGAGCCCAGGCAGGCCACCAGTCGCCGGCCGGCGCGCGGCACCTCGTGCAGGTGCTCGTGGAAGTCGCCGACGACCGCCTGGACGTCCAGCCATGGGTAGTCGGCAGCGAGGGCGGCGCTGGCCGCGGCGACCGCCTCGGCGCTCACGTCGAACGGCACGTAGACCCGGCCGGTGCGGTGGCGGTGCAGCGCCTCGAGCAGCAGCCGGGTCTTGCGCGCCGAGCCGGAGCCGATCTCCACGATCTGCGCCGGCTCGACCGCGGCGACGATCTCGTCGGCACGGTCGGCGAGGATCGCCGCCTCCGTGCGGGTGAGGTAGTACTCGGGCGTGCGGGTGATCCCGTCGAACAAGGCGGAGCCGCGCGCGTCGTACAGCCACTTCGACGGCAGCCGCCGCGGGGTGGCGGTGAGGCCCTCGCGGACGTCGGCGGCAAGCGCGGCGCGCAGCGCGCCGGCGTCGGGGGAGGTCAGCCGCAGCAGGGTGGCGCCCACCTCAGAACTCCAGGGGCGCGACCCGCACGCCGTCCGAGGTCAGCTCGACGAGGCTGCCGTCGGGCACGGCGTCCCAGCCGGCGTCGTCATCGAGGGGTTCGGACGCCAGGACCCGCGCCCCCGGCCAGCGGGCGCTGTCGCTCAGCGTGTACAGCGAGTTGGCGGCAGTCGCCGTGGCCGCCCGGGTGGCCACGATCGCCCGGCCGTCGGCGAGCACGAGCGTGAGCGTCGCAGGCACGTCGAGCTTCGCGCACAGCGCCGCGGCTTCCCGCACGGCGGCGGCTGCGGCGCCCCGCAGCCCGCCCGCGGGGTCGTCCTCGAGGCGGGCCGCGGCGAGCAGGAACAGCGCCTCGGAGTCGCCGAGCCCGCCCAGGCGGGCGTGGAGGTGGTCGGGGAGGCGGTCGACGAGCGCGCGGGCGACGCGCGCCCGGTAGTCCGCGACGAAGCCGTTGTGGGCGCCTGCCACCCGGCCGTGGGTGAACGGCGGCACGAACACCGTGCCGTGCCCGATCCCGGACGTCGCGCCCCGCACGACCGCGAGCTGCCCGCCGGCGCGCAGGCGCGGGGCGAGGCCGGGCAGGTTCGGGTCCGCCCACGGGGGTCGGTCGGTGACGTAGCGGAGCGGATCGGGCTCGCCCGCCTGCCACCACGCCAGGCCCGTCCCGTCGACGTTCACGCGGCCCGACAGCTGCTCGCGCGGGGCGTAGGCCTGGACCTCCAGCGACCGCGGGGGGTCGTAGAGGAGCGTCGACAGCGGTGCGGGCGGGCCGAGATAGGCGGCCAGACGGCACATTCAGCGCGTCCTCCCGCCCGGTTGGCCGGCGGGCAGGTCGTAGGCCACACGGAGCCCGGCGAAGATCTGGCGGCGGTAGGGGTGGTCCCAGTTGCGGAAGCTCGCCCGGGCGAGCACGGGTCGGGTTGCCCAACTCGAACCGCGCAGCACCCGGTAGTCGCCGCCGAAGAAGGACTCGCTGTACTCCGGGTAGGGGAACGTGACATAGCCGGGGTAGGCGGCGAACGGCGAGGACGTCCACTCGAACACGTCGCCGGCGAGCTGCTCGACGCCGTAGGCGCTCGCGCCGGCGGCGCAGGACCCGACGGGAGCGGGCCCCCAACCGCGCCGGTCGAGGTTGGCCCGCGCCGGCGTGGGCGGCGCCTCCCCCCACGGGTAGGTCCGCGACCGACCGGCGGCCGGGTCCCAGCAGGCGGCCTTCTCCCACTCGGCCTCCGTCGGCAGGCGCCCGCCCGCCCAGGTGGCGAAGGCCTCCGCCTCGAAGCAGCTCACGTGCTCGACGGGCTCGCGGGGGTCGAGGGAGGCGACGTGGCCGAAGCGCCGCACATGCCAGCCGCCGCCGGTGGCGGCGATCCAGCCCTGCGGCCAGCGGTGGCCCGTCTCGGTCCGCCACGCCCAGCCGCGCTCGGACCACAGCTCGGGGCGCTCGTAGCCGCCGGCGTCGAGGAAGTCGGCGTACCGGCGGTTGGTGACGGGGAAGCGGTCGACCGCGAAGGCGCCCACGTCGACCTGGTGGACCGGCCGCTCGTTGTCGTAGGCGCCCGGGTCGGCGGAGCCCATCCAAAACCTCCCCGCCCCCACGACCACCCGCTCGGCGTCGTCGACCGCGCGGGGCCGGGACAGCCGGCGCTCGCGCGCGAGCGGGTAGGCGGCGGCGTCGGGCCGCAGGTCAAGGGCCTGCAGCATCGTTTCCTGGTGCTGGGCCTCGTGCTGCACGACCATCCTGTAGACGTAGCCGCCGGCGAGCAGCGGCTCCGCGGGGTCGAGGCCGTTGGCGGCCAGCAGGCGCAGCGCGTCGCTGCGGATGTCGGCGAGGTAGGTGACGGCGTCGGCGCGCGGCAGGACCGCCAGGTCCGCGCGGGTCCACCGGGGGTGCTCGAAGGGGTTGTAGAGGCCGGCGAGGCCCGCGTCCCAGCCGGTGCGGTGGCCGAGCGCCCGCAGCAGCCACAGCTGCTCGAACGTGCCGATGTGGCCGAGGTCCCACACGAGGGGGCTCATGATCGGGTCGACCTGGCGGTGCACCTCGTCGTCGTCGAGCGGGTCGAGCAGCGCGTGCGTCCATGCCCGCACCTCCGCGAGCGACCGGCTGATCGCCGCGCGCGCGGCCGCCGCCCCGGCCGTCACCGGACGAGCGTGTCGGCGGCGTCGCCGGCCCAGGCCAGTGCGGCGGCGGGCGACCAGGCGAGGCGCTCGGCGCACTCGTCGGCGGGGCAGCGCCCGCGCATCGTGAAGTGGTCGAGGAACTCCTCGGCGGTGCGCAGGTCCGCGGCGCGCACGTAGCCCGCGGGCAGGCGTTGGGCGCCGGCCAGCGCGAGCGACCAGCACTCCACCGCCAGCGCGCACATCGCCGGGTCGGCCACGCCGCCGATCCCGGCCCGCTCCAGCAGCGCCGGCAGGCGGGGGCGCAGGCGCTCGAGGACCGCGCGGATCTGCTCGGTCGCGCGCGCGTCGTACAGCGCCCCGGCGAGCAGCACGACCGGCACCGCCCGCCAGCGGGCCGGCAGCGCGTCGACTCCGCGGAACTCGAGGAAGCCGCGCGCGCGCACCTCCGGGAACAGCGTCGTGAGGTGGTAGGTGAGGTCGTCAGCGGTGGGGCGCCCGAGGTCGGCGTCGCCGTGGCGCAGCCACGTCCCGAACGACCACCCGGGCCGGCCCACCACGTAGCCGCCGGGCCGGCGAACGAGCAGCACATCGGCGGCCAGCGCCGCCTCGACGAGCTGATCCACCGGGTCGTCGGTGCGTCCCTCGACGAGCGCGCGGGGCACGCCCGTGCGGGTGGGGTCGAGCCGCCGCCACAGCCGGGCGCGACCGGACGCGGCGGGCGGCTCAGGGCTTGCGGCGAACGTGGCCACGACCACGGGGGCGAGGAGGTTCGCGACCAGCCAGCGCTGCCCGGCGACATCGGGCGGGCCGAGGCAGAGGTTGACCTGGAGGGCGGCGGTGTGGCACATCATCGCGTGGCCTGCCGGTCCCCGCAGGGCGAAGTAAGCGGCCATGGCCGGGTAGCGCGGGGCGTCCAGCTGCTGGGCGACGTCCCCGGCGGCGTGCCACACGTCGAGGCCGGCGGCGGCAAGGGTCACGCCCTGCTCGCCGTAGACCCGCGCGAGGGCGGCGCTCGCCTCGGCGAGGTCGTCGAGGGCGGCGGCGGCGGTCGCGCGGGGCGAGGTGGTGACCTCGACCTGCCCGCCGGGTTCGACCGTCACGACGGTGCCGCGCGCCAGCGGGTGCCGCGGCACGTCCCCGGCCCCCGAGCGCGGCGCGAGCTCGTCGAGGATGCGCAGGGTGCCGGGCCGCCCCTCGTCGCGCAGTGGCACGCGCCCGGCGGGAGCACCGTCGCCGGCCCGCCGGACCGGGAACACCTCCAGCTCGAGCCCGACCCGGCCCACGTGCGGGGCGCCCGCGCGGGGCGAGAACGCGCACCCCGCAACGAGTGCCCGCACGTCGGCAGTGGTCAACGCGGGCCGGGGATCGGGAGTCGGCATGCGGGGACCATAGCCGCCTCCTTCCATGGGGCAAAGCGACCGACGTGCGTGCTGCCATCGAGCAATTTCGGGCGAAGAAGGAAGCAAACGACGCCGCCACGGAGGAGCCGGAGACACAGTGATGCCCTCAGCCGCCGGGGGCGCCTGACCTACGGACCGTTTGCCGAGCGGGCAGCAGCTCCTGCAGGCGGGCGTGCACCCGCTCGAACTCCCCGGCTGCCTGCTCGGTGAAGGTGACGGTGTACTCCGTGAGCGAGCCGTTCGGCGACCACTGACGGACCGGGCGGACCTGCAGGGCGCCACGGCGTTCGCCGGTCGGCGCGTCGAGCTGGGCGTCGGCGATCGCCCAGATGGCCAGGGTGTGGCTGCCACGCACGCCGAAGGTGCGGGTGCCGAAACCCTTGCGGATCGTCAGCGAGTCGGCATCGACGGTGATCGTTCCGTCGATTCCCGTGGCGGTCAGCGGTGCGGCGGCGCGGGTGTCGCGTCCCTCGATCTGCGTCAACAGTCTGTCCTTTGCGGCGGTGGGGCGGGCGGTCCGGCAAGTTGCGCCGGGCGGCGTCCGGAGCGTGGTTCCATTGTGGTTCGTCGTCGCCTGCCTGCCGGATGGGGCATGCTCAGGCGGACACCGCGACGGCGGCCGTTCGGTCGAAGGGTCGGCACCGGGGCGCCCAATCCCCTACGCATTGCCCTGAAGGATGCGCCGGGCGCGCAAGTCCGGTGGGGACGAGGTTCAGGCCGCGGGGGCAATTGCATAGGCGGCGGGGAAGTCGTGTTGGCGGATCTGGACGGCGGCGGTCATGAGGCGCAGTCCTTTGGGGGTGGGCCGGTACAGGCGGGCGGCTTTGACCTTGGCGAGCAGGCCGTGGCCGCGGAGTTTGGCGATCTGGCGGGACGTGCGGGGACAGCGGCGTCGTTGCTCGTCGGGGCGCGGGCGGGTGCGGGTGCAGGGCGGGCTGTCAGGTCGCGGTGGCGCAGCCCGGTTAAGGTGTGCTGGCCGGCGAGGACGGCGGCGAACAGTTCGGCCTCGGCGCCGAGGGGGTCCAGGCGGAAGATGCCACGTCCGTTCCGCACCCGGGACCCGGCGCAGGGCATCGAGGGTGTCGAAGCTCTCGCGTTTGACGCTCGCCTGCGCCAGCGCGTCGAGGTAGCGGTTGTTCGCGCCGGTGCCGACTTGGTAGTAGCGCCAGGTGTCGGCCACGCCCTTTCGCATCGGGCACCACCGCCGCTGTCCACCCTGACGTCGCAGGGGGCGGAACTCGCAGCGTCCCGGCAGAGGGTCCTTTTCTCGACGCCGCGGCCAGCCGCAACCCGGAGGTGGCCTGGTACTTTGTCTACACCCGCGAAGCGCACCCCGGCGAGGCGGGTGTGCCACCACGAACCTTGGCGTTCCCCACCCGCCACGAGGAAGGGCGGTCCCGCCGTCCGCTTCCGGTGCCCTCGCCCCCTACGTCACGGAGCAGATAGATTACCGCGACGTCGACCCGGGAGGCGTTCTACGACAGCCTGCGACGCAACGGCCCCGGGGCGTACGACGAGTTCAAGCGCGCCGAGGAGCTGTGGCGGCGGCGCTGAGAGGACCGGGACCTCGTCCCCCTGCTGCACCGACCGAGAGCTAGGCGCTCAGGTGGTGACCGGCTCCCTCGAGGCCGTCTGCTGCACGAGGCCGTAGAAGGCCAGGCCGGTGACGACACCGTAGGCCAGGTGAGGTGGCCGACCAAGCTCAGCAGCTGCATCTCACCGACTTGGAAGACCGGCATGCCCATCCACAGCGGCATGATGAGCAGCGGTCCGAGGACCCACCAGGCGGCGCCGTAGAGCAAGCCGTAGCCGCCACCTCGCCCTGCGCTGTGCGCCGCTTGGCCCAGGGTCGCGCCGTAGATCGCGCCGATGATGGCGGAGTTGACGAGGTGCACCGCCCATCCTGCGGCGACGCCTTTCATGCCGATGAGCCCGCCGACCATCGCGATCATGCCCATGGCGTGCATCATCGCGCCGAAGACCAGGCCGCCTGCGAGCCCTGCGAGTGTGCCGTAGCCGATTCCTCGAACGTCCATTGTTGTCTCCTCCTCGTGCGCCGGCGCGGTCGTCAGCCCTCGCGTTCGGTATCCCCGATGGTCGCGACGACGGAGCGGACGCGGAAGGAAACGGCTACAGAGGTTGCGGTCTTCCACGCCTTGTCACGAGCGAGACGTCGGCAGCGACGGTCCGGCGATCTCCTGGAGGCCGGCAGGGTCGAGGAGGTCGATCCGGCGGTAGGCGCTGGCGATCAGCCCACGTGCGCGCAGGTCGGCGATGACGCGGCTGACGGACTGGCGGCGGGCACCGAGCAGCTGGGCGATGACGTCATGGCTGAGCCGGACTGCCAGGCCGCCGTCCGCACCGGGCTCTGCGTGCTCGAGCAGCAGGAAGGCGATCTGGCCGGTGAGATCGCTGGTCATGATGGCGAGGAGGCGTCGACGGTCGTCGTCGAGTCGCAGGGCGATGGAGCGCATCCACCGCAGGCTCGCCGCCGGGGCCGAGCTGAGGAAGGCGAGCAGCCCATCACGATCCAGGGTGCACACCAGCGCTCGCCGGCTCACCACAGCGTCGAAGGGCATGGGCGCGTCGAGGAACAGAGGGATGTCGCCGATGACGCCGCCCTTGCGGACCACCTCCATGACCCGGCGGCCTGCGCTGGAGTGGGCGAGCAGCTCGACCTCGCCGGAGCCGATGATGAGCACGCGGTCGACCGCCTCGCCGGCGGCGAGCAGGCGCGTGCCGGGCTCGGCGTGGTCCTCGACCGCCGAGGTCCTGATCTGCTTGATGTCCTGGGCGGTGAAGGGCGACATGTCCTGGCGGGCGGCCGCCCGCGCGCTCCACCGGGCGATCTCCTCGCTGCCGACCTGCACCATCTCGACCTCCTCGCGGGCGACGGCGGGACCGTACCCGCGGTCCCCGCCCGATTCCCCCCGTGCCCCGCGGGTGTCCCTGGGGTGGACAGGGAAGGGTTTCATCACCCGACCAGTGGAGCTCCCGATGGGCACGACCCCCTACCGCTTCTCCCGCTTCTCCCGCCAGCTGCTCGCCGAGGACATGGCGTTCCAAGGAGGTCCCGGATGACCGCCGGTGGTCGTCGACGACATCGACGGCTCGCTGCATCGCCAGCTCGACCCGAAGCCGCACGCCGCCTACCTGATCGGCCCGGACGGGACGGTGTGGTGGCGCTCGCTGTGGGCCAACGACGAGCCGCTGCTGCGCGAAGCGCTCGAGGCCGCCGCCCAGGGGCATCAGCCGTCGAAGCGGGAACGCCAACCTCGGCTGCGGCCGATGCTCAACGGGGCCGGCCACATGTGGGAGACCTGGGAAGCCGCCGGCGGACACGCCAAGGAAGACGTGCTCCGAGAAGCCCCGCCGATGTACCTCACCGGCCGCATCGGCGCCGCGCTGAAGCCTCTGCCCGATCCGGCACGAGGGGCCGTCGCGATGGCGCTGTCGATGAGCGCTCCGGTTGCGGTGGCGCTGATAGCCCGCGCCGCGGTGCGCCGCCTCCGCCGCTGACCCGCCGGATCGCGACGAACCACGGAGCCGGCTCAGTCGCCCCCGCCGAGGAGCCGGTTCAGCCAGCGGGCGGACCCGCCCGGTTCAGAGGGGCGGGGCAGTTCGCTGGCGGTCGAGTCGATGGATGGCGCCGAGCACCCGCCGCCGCGGACGGGTTGACGAAGGTCACCTCGCCGATGCGGACGGTGGGGACGGTCTCGTTGCCGCTGGCGGCGGCCCGGACGGCCGCGGCGGCCTTGGGATCCTGCCAGATGTCGCGCCGCTCGTGGGGCACGTCGAGGCGTTCTAGGTCGCGCAGCAGGGCGGAGCCGAACATGCAGCCGGGCCGCCAGAACACGGTGATCGTGGCCCCCGTCACACGCCCCGGTCGGCTTCGAGGAGGCGGAGCCAGACCTCGCTGACGGTGGGGAAGGCGGGGACGGCGTGCCACAGCCTGTCGATCGGCACCTCGCCGACGATGGCGATCGTCGCGGAGTGCAGCAGCTCGCCGACGTGGGGGCCGACGAACGTCGCCCCGACGACGACTCGGCGCTCGGCGTCGATCACGAGCTGGGCCTTGCCGGCCACGTCCTTGCCGACGAGGGCGGCGCCGGCCACGGAGGTGATCGGCACGGTGACAACGCTCACCTCGAGGCCGGTCTCGCGCGCCTGTGCCTCGGTGTGGCCGACGGCGGCGATCTCCGGGTCGGTGAACACGACCTGGGGGACGGCGCGATGGTCGGCCCAGGCGGCCCGGTCCTTTCCCCCGAGGATGTCGCCGACGAGCCGCGCCTGGTACTTGCCCTGGTGGGTGAGCAGCGTCCGGCCGTTGGCGTCGCCGGCCGCGTAGAGCCAGCCCCCGTCGACGGCGGCGACCCGCAGCTGGTCGTCGACCTCGAGCGGACCGCCCGGTTCCAGTCCGATCGCCTCCAGCCCGATGTCGTCGGTGTTGAAGGTGCGCCCGGCGGCGACGAGGAGCTGGTCGCCGACGAGCTCGCTGCCGTCGTCGAGGGTGAGGGTGACGGGACCGTCGCCGCCGGTCCGGCGGGCCGCCTTCGCGGCGACGCCGGAGCGGACGCTGATGCCCTCGTCCTCCAGCGCCTCGGTGAGCACCTCGCTGACCCACGGCTCGTAGGGGCCGAGGATGCGCCCGGCCATCTCGACGACGGTGACCTCCTCCGCGCCGAGGCGCCGGTACGCCTGCGCCATCTCCACGCCGACGACCCCGCCGCCGAGGATGAGCAGCCGTCGGGGGATCTGCTTGGCGGTCGTGACGTCGCGGTTGTCCCACGTGGCGATGTCGGTCAACCCGTCGACCGCCGGGGTGGCGGCACGGCTGCCGGTGGCGACCACGACCCCGCGCGCGGCGGTCAGCGTGCGGGTGCTGCCGTCGCCAGCGGTGACCTCGACCTGCCGCTTACCGACGAGACGGCCGTGTCCGCGCACGAGCGCGGCGTCGATCGAGGCGAGCCAGTCGGCCTGGGGGCCGTCGTCGAGGTGGGAGATGAACTCGTCGCGTCGGGCTAGCACGGCGTCGACGTCGATCTGGCCGGTCACCGCCTGAGCCGCGCCTGGCAGGCGCCGCGCGGCAGCGACGGCGTGCACGGGGCCGAGCAGCGCCTTGCTGGGCATGCACGCCCAGTACGAGCACTCGCCCCCGACCAGCTCGCGTTCGACGACCGCGACGGAGAGCCCGTTGTCGCGGGCGTACCCCGCCACGTTCGTGCCGGTCGAGCCGGCTCCCAGGACGATCACATCGAAGGTGTCGCTCATGTCGTGTTCTCCCTCATCCGGTCGCGCAGCGGTCAGTGGCGGGGAACCGCCGCACGCGGCGGTTCCTTCCGGCGATCACCGATCGGCAACCGTTCGATGCCGTCAGCCTGCGAGCGCCTTCGTGGCCTCCTCGGTGGTGAGCACGCACGGCGTTGTTCTCCGGCCCGTACACCTTGTGGGGGCTGGTGACGACGGTCTGGCCGTCGGCGATGTAGGGCTTGAGGGTGTCGTGCCATCGGCGCCGGAGCCCTCGAGCCCCTCGGCATCGAGCGGCCCTGAGCGCTCGAACATGTCGATGTCGTGCATCATCTGCTCGAGCTGACCGCCGAACTGCCACTGGTCGTCGTGCGGGTAGTAGTAGTGCGGCGAGACGAACACCGGGGTGCCGGCGTCCTTGGCGGCCGACAGCAGCTGCTCGAGGTGCTCGACGGTCTGGTTCTCGGTGCCGCTGTCGTTCCGGCGCTTCGTCGCCGCCATGATCCTCATCCCCTCCATGGTCATGCGCCGGGCGCGCAGCATCACCGTGCGCATCATCGGCTACCAGCCCAGCCTCGACCGGTTCTCCCGAGCGTCATCGAGCGGCTCAAACCAGCCGGCCACAGCCAGGATGGCCGCCCTGCCCGCCTGTCAAGCACAACTCGCCTATTCGAGGTCCAGGGCGTCGTGGACGAGGACGGTCGCGAGGCCGTAGGCGAGGTGGGGGACGAGATCGGACACCCAACCTTCGGCGCCCCACTCGGTCGGGTCGGTGAGCCCCAGCGCGACGAGCGGCCCGGAGCTCGCGACCGTCGCGGATAGCCCCACGCCGGCGGCGAGAACGGAGGTGGGCACGGACCGGAGCGCGGGGCGCAGGGCACCGAAGCTGGCGCCGAGGCCGATGCCGGTGGCGAAGCCGAAGAGCGCGCCCAGCGCCGTCTTACGGGCCTGGGCGGCCTCGTCACCGTCGTCCTCGCCGGCCAGCGGCAGGCCGACCTTGTCGGTCAGCTCGTCGGCGGCTTCGGCGGGCATCTGGCTCGACGGTCGCGCGCGGATCGCCATGTCGAGGTAGGTGGTGAGGTTCAGCACGGCGGTGCCGGTGGCACCGGCGACCGCGCCGAGGAGCAGACGTCGTGCGAGCATGTGTCAGCCTCCGATTGGTAGCAACTGGTAGCCAAGGCCGAGCACCAGGCCGAACAGCAGGTGCCCCATCAGACTCGCCACAGGGGGGCCTTGCCGAAGTAGGGTGAAGGCGGCCGTGCACGATGCCCCACACGATCGCGCTCGCCCAGTCGATGGCGCCGCTGCCGAGCAGCGCAACGCCGAGGACGATGAGGACCACCGGCACGCCCGTGCTCACCATCAGCCCGAGCGGGGCGGCGGAGGCCGGTGCTCGTGGTCTGCTGTTCGTAGGTTCGTCCTGCCATCGCGGGATGACCCCTTCGTGATCGCTGCCCTCTGGAAGCGGTTGCCAGATGAGGCGACGGGCATGCAAGCCGAGCGACCAATGTCACGTAGGTGACGAAGGTGTTTGCTGGTCGGCGGTCTGCCCGATCCGCCAGGCGGCGTTGATTATGCCGACGTGGGAGAACGCCTGGGGGTAGTTGCCGGCGTGCGCGCCGGTGGCGGGCTCGATCTGCTCGGCGTAAAGGCCGAGGTCGTTGGCGCGGGCGACGAGCCGGTCGAGCAGACCGGCGGCTTCGTCGTGCTCGCCGGCCAGGGCGAGGCACTCGACGAGCCAGGCGGTGCACAGCACGAAGCCGTTGGCGTCGCCGTCCCAGCGGTAGACGAGCCCGTCGCGGGTGAGCTCGCGTTGGATGGCTCGGATGGTGGCGCGCATCCGCTCGTCGCGGGCGTCGAGGAACCCGACGAGCGGCATGAGCAGCACGGAGGCGTCGAGGCGGTCCGAGCCGAGCGCGCCGGCGTAGGCGTCGATGTCGGCGTTCCAAGCCTGCTCGAGGACGGTCTGGCGGATCTCCTCGGCGATCGCCTGCCAGCGGTCGATCTCGTCCTGCGCGTCGAGGAGGTCGGCGAGCTGCAAGGCGCGGTCGAGCGCGACCCAGCACATCACCTTCGAGGTCGTGTAGTGCCGGCCGCCGTCGCGGGACTCCCACATGCCTGCGTCCTCGGCCTGCCACGTCGTCGCGGCTTCCTCGGCCATCCAGCGCAGGAGTCGTCGGGTGCGCTCGTTGATCGGGTCGAGCTGGTCGCGGTAGCGCAGCGCGAGGTCGAGGACCTCGCCCATGACGTCGAGCTGGGACTGGTCCCACGCGTCGTTGCCGATGCGCACGGGGCGGCTGTCGGCGTAGCCGGCGAGGTGGTCGAGCTCGTGCTCGGGCAGCCAACGTCGTCCGTCGAGGCCGTACATTATCTGGACGCGGTCGCCCTCGGCCGGCTGGCCGGCTGCGTCGGCGATGAACTGCAGGAACCGGCCGACCTCGTCGGGGCAGGCGCCGATCCACAGGGCCTGGGTGGTCAGGGAGAGGTCGCGCAGCCAGGCGTAGCGGTAGTCCCAGTTGTCGGATCCCCCGAGTTCGGCGGGCAGCGAGGTGGTCGGCGCGGCCAGGACCGCACCGGAGGGCTGGTAGGTCAGCGCCTGCAGCACCAGGGCGCTGCGCTGCACCGCCTCGGCATGCGGACCCTCGTAGGGGTCGTGCGCGTCGACCCAGGATCGCCAGCCTGCGAGCGTCTCGGTGAGCGCCTCGCCCGGCTCGGTGCCGGCGGCCTCGTCCTTGCCGTGCAGCGACGCGTAGGCCAGCGCGAACGTGTGCTGCTTCCCCTCCTCGACGGTCAGCTCGCCGGTCGCCGTGCCCTCGTCGATGCGCAGAGGCACCGGCGTGGACAGCCGCAGCCGGACGGGTCCTCCCTCGGCGACGATGACACCATCGGACTCCTCGAGGTGCGGCACGGTGAGCCCGTACTCGACACGCGGTGCGAACTCGCAGCGCACCGTCACGCTGCCGCGCACGCCCTCGACGCTGCGGACCAGCAGCTGCGGGACCTTGAAGCCGATGTCGTGCCCCCGGGCGCCCGGCTCCAGGGCGAGGCAGTCGAGGATTTGCACCTCCCCGCTCTCGGTGATCACCGTCGTCTCCAGCACGAGGGTGTCGTCGAGATAGCGGCGGGAGATCTCGGCAGGGTCGACCGCCGACAGCGTCCAGTGGCCAGCGTCCGCATCGAGCAGGCGGCCGAACACCGACGGCCCGTCCGCGCGAGGCGGGCACCACCAGTCCACCGACCCGTCGCGTGACACCAGCGCTGGGGCGTGGCAGTCCGACAACATGGCGTAGTCGGTGATGGGCGGCTGCGACGGCCAGCCGTCGGGAAGCTCGCTCATGAACGCTGCCCCGCGGCGGCGTCGCGTCGGCGGATCGGATGGCCGCCGAACTGGTTGCGGAGCAGCGCGACGGCCTTCGCCGCCGGCCAGTCGACGTCGCGGTAGGCCATGAGCAGCTGCTGGGCCATCGCGGTCACCGGTGTCGGGATGTCGTGCTCGGACGCCCACTGGGTGACCCACTTGACCTCGCCGGTGTCCTCCACCACCGTCGACAGCCCCTCGAGACCGACTGCGACGTCACCCTCCGGACCGATCCCGCCGTGCGCGAGCGCGTTGCCCATCAGCCCGACCAGCCAGCTGCGGATCACCGTCCCGTGGTTCCAGTGCTCGAACACCGCCGGCAGATCGAGCTCATGGTCGAAGCCGCGCAGCAGCTCGACCCCCTCGGCGATCGCCTGGATCATCCCGAACTCGATCGCGTTGTGCCCAGCTTCACGAAATGCCCCGACGGCGACGGCCCGGCGTAGAAGACGGCGCCGTCGGCCACGGCGAGGTCCCGCAGCAGCGGCTGCACCAGATTGAAGGCGTCCCTCGGGCCGCCTGCCATGAACGCACCCTGCCAGCCGAGCGCGACGCTGATCCCCCCGCTCGTGCCGATGTCGAGGAACCGGATGCCGTCGTCGACCAGCTCGTCGTGACGGCGTCGGGAGTCCTCCCAGTGCGAGTTGCCGCAGTCGGCGACGACGTCGCCGTGCTCGAGGCCCTCCCGCAGCGTGACGAGGTTCGCGTCGACCGGATTGCCATGGGGGACCCACATGAGCACCACCCGCGGGGTCGGCAGCGCTCCGGCGACGTCGCCGAGGTCACCCGCCACCTCGATGTCCAGGTCGGCCGCCGTGGACCGCGCGTCCGCGCTCGGATCCCACCCGACGACCTCATGCCCTCGGTCGATGGCGAGCTCTCCGAGGCTCAGCCCCATCCGTCCCAAACCGATGACCGCCAACCTCATGTGTGACTCCTGTCAGGATGCCGAGCGGGTGCGCTCGTTCCAGTCAGCTGCGTCGCGAGCCCGCCGCTGCGGCGGCGATGCCGAGCAGCGCTGCGCCGGCTGCCGCAACGGCGCCGCGGTGCAGGCTGAGCCACAGCTCGGGGCTGCGCGCGTGCGCCTGGTCGTCGAAGGCGCCGTGGGCGGCGATGTCCCCGCCGGGCACCGGCTCCCAGGTGTTGGACCGCTCGCCCGGCGGGTCGTGGTCGGGGGACTGCTGGTCCTCGACGTTGGTGCGGGCGAGGAAGCGGTCGAGCAGGGACGGGGCGAAGCGGTTGCCGAGGATCGTGAGGACGGTCGGCAATCCCACCCACATCGAGCGCCGCGGATGCTCGGCGACGTGGGCGACAGCCCGGCCGGCGACCTCCGGCTGGTAGATCGGCGGGACCGGCATCGGGTGGTGATCGATGCCGCGGTGCAGCACCCAGCCGAACTGGGGCGTGTTCACTCCGGGCATGTGCACTGAGCACAGGTTGATGTCGAGGCCCTTGTGCAGCAGCTCCGTTCGGACCGACTCGGTGAACCCGACGATGGCGTGCTTGGCACCGCAGTAGGCGGCCTGCAGAGGGATGCCGCGGAACGCCAGGGCCGATCCGACCTGGATGATCGTGCCGCGGTTGCGCGTCGCCATCCGTGCGAGGGCGGTGCGGGTGCCGTTGACGAAACCGAGGTAGGTGACCCCGGTGATGCGCTCGAACTCCTTGGGCGTCACCTCCTCGAAGAAGGCGATGGCGCCCGTGAACGCGTTGTTGACCCACACGTCGATCGGCCCCAGCGTCGCCTCGATGCGGTCGGCGGCGTCATCCAGAGCTGCCGCGTCCGCCACGTCGGCGGACACCGCCACGGCCCGGCGACCGAGCCGCTCGACCTCGGCGACGGTGGCGTCGAGCCGGTCCTGTCCACGGGCGATGACACCGACGTCCCAGCCGCGCTCGGCCAGGCAGCGGACGCTCGCTCGCCCGATTCCCGCCGTCCCGCCCGTCACGACAGCGACTCCCCGGGCAGTCGTGGATGGTGATGGCATCAGCGGTTCTCCTGGATCGTCATGAACCGTCTCGGGTTCAGCGGCGGTCCCGAAGGGACCTGAGTGCCGCCCGCGCTTCGGGCCAAGCAGCGGGAACGCTGGCGAGAAGCGCTGCCGCGCTGACCGAGCACCACGAGCAGACCTTGCGGTGTCTCGTGAGCTGCTCGGCGGTCAGGTACAGCGCCCCGAGGGCGTCCACGACCGTCTTGGCGAACAGCGTCAGCGGCAGGAGCGGCTGCTCCTCGGCCCGGTCGACCCCGCCCATCCCCGCCAGCGCGAGCGTCACGCCGGCGCTGGCGATGCCCAGCGCGCTGTCAGGGGTTCGTAGCAGCTCATATGCCTCGCCGGAGGCATCGACGGCATCCGCGTCCAAGCCGGGAAGCGAGGGCTCGGGCACCCGCCGGAGGAGCCCGAACTGGTACAGGCCAACGACACCCAGCGCACCTGCGCCGATGATCTGCAGCAACGCGACACGTCGACGGCCGGTGAGGTGCGGGCTCTCACCGCGGCGCAGGGCGTCCGACACCGCCTCGGCGGCGGATGAGGAACCGCGACCGACGCCTGAGCGCGGGGGACGGACACTGGCAGCGGGGGGGCCTGCCGGTCGCTTGCGGATCCTCATGCGCGCACCTCCAAAACCTCAAAACGTCGTCTGCGAACAAGGCCATACCCCGCCGTCGGTGGGAGGAACGACGTCCGCAACCTGCGTTGCCTTCGCTCGAGGAGTCCGTCGTGGATCGTCGCCTGCACGTCGCGGCCGGCTGGCTCCTCGGCCGGTTGGCAGACGACGCGCACGCTGCCGTCGACCCCTCCTTCTCGGCAAGGACGGCGGTCGCTCCGAGCAGCACGGCCATGTGCCCGTCGTGGTCGCAGGAATGCATCGAGCCAGGATGGGTGGAGTCGTACCCCACCCCGCGGTCCTCGTTGATGGGCAGCACATCCAGCTCGCAGCGCAGCCCGACGGTCGGCTTCGGGCGCCCGCGGGTCAAGGACGCCACGACGCCGATGGCGGGTGGCGACATCGAAGCCGATGCTGCGCGTTCACGACGTACGCGCTGGTCGCGTGCTCGGCGAAGGGGTCTCGGTGATGCGGTGCAGATGGTGTCGCCACTGGACTCCGTGTCGCTCGTCCCGCTACGCGCTGGCGACATCGCCGTCGCCGTCGACACCGCCCTGCAACCCGAGGCGGTCGAGGGATCTCCGCGCCGCGATCGACTCCACCGACGTCCGTACGGTCGACCTCTCCCGACCCACGCGGGCACCTTCGCGGAAGAGGTTCGAGGCGTCGTCCACCAGAACGGTCGGGTCCAGTAGGGGACCGGCGTGTTCACCGGGGCGCTGGGAAGGCTGCGGGGTCGGCACGATCAACCTGCGCATACAAGGACGCGGCCAGGTGGGGCCCTCACCGGTCACGGTCGCGAGGCTCACGGTCGTCGACAGGCGTCGAACACGCTGCCGGCCACCGGTCACGGCACCGTTTACCAGGACGGCTTCGACCTTACCTACGAGCTCGACTTCGTCTGCCGCGCCGGATAGGGGACACGGCGGCGGTGCCGGCAGCGTCGAGGACCCAGCAGCGCAGCCGGTGGTCTTCCGCCTCGACCACGAGCGCCGCGACGTAGCCGTCGACGGGGGGCAGCGCCTCCAGCGACCAGCCGGCGCTCCCCCCCACGTCTCCACCGGCGACCCGGCGGGTCGGCAGGGTCGCCACGGTGAGCGGTGCCCCGATGTCTTCGAGGTCGTCGACGAGCCCCACGCCCAGCGCCTTCACATACGCCTCCGTGCAGGTCCAGCTCCGCAGGAACGCCTCGTCCCGCCGGTCGGGCGGGGTGGCGAGCACCGCGTCCCGCTCACGGACGGGCAACCACCGTTCGGCGATCGCCGCAGCCTCGGGCACCGCGCGAAGCGCCTCGAGGTCGACGCCGACGCGCCTGCCTCGCGCGAAGGCGTAGAGCGCATGCCCCTGCGAACGTGAGGAGTTGAAGCGGATCGGCGGGCCACCCGAGGGCGTGGCGAGCTCGGGCTTGCCCCGAGGCCCGTAGCGCAGCCGCACCGCCGCGGGCTCATGATGCACGTAGCCGGCGAGCAGCGTGCGCAGCACCCCTCTCGCGACCGTGAAGCGCCGCTGGTCGCGGGGGAAGCGCAGGCGCTCCGCGCGCTCCCGCTCGTCGGGCGACAGCGTGTCGGCAAGCCGCAGCAGGGGCCAGGCCGGTTGGTCGAGGTCGGCGAGCCATACGTGCACGTCGCCGTCCACCAGGGCCAGCCCGGCCGCACCGCCCCGGCGGACCCACCCGTCTGCTCGCGCGACGCGCGGGCTCATGGCGTGCTCGCGCCCGTCTCGTGGAGACAAGCGGTCAGACGCTCGGCGAGCACGCCCACGTGAGGCCGGCGGAGCATCGTGGAGTGGTCGCCGGGAACGGTGTGCCGGACGAGCCCACCGAGCGCGAGGTCGTCCCAGCGGGCCCCGTGCATCGCGCGCCCGTGCCGTGAGCCGGCGGCCTCCACGAGCGTGACCCGGCCGGTGTAGGGGGCCGGGGCGTAGTGGCGCATCGCCTCCAGGTTGCTCGTGAACACGGCCAGCTGCCGGTCGAGCTCCGACACCTCGAGGTCCGGTGGCACGAGTCCCGCCCGCCGGGCCTGCTCGAGCACGCAGGCGAGCTGCTCGGACGGGTCGAGCTGCGACAAGCCACTGCCGAACACGGTGAGGTCGTCCGGCCACAGCCCCAGGTGCTGCACGAAGCCCAGCAGCGGCTCTCCGGCGGCGCTGTCGTCGCCGTCCGCGCCGGCGCCGGGGGGCGCCGGGTCGAGCAGGGCGAGCAGCGCCACCCGCTCGCCGCGCTCCTCCAGCTGACGCGCCATCTCGAAGGCGACCACCCCGCCCATCGACCAGCCGCCCAGCCGGTAGGGCCCCGCGGGCTGCAGGCGCTGCACCTCCTGCACGTAGCGGCGGGCCATGTCCTCGATGCGCGTCTGGGGTTTCCCTCCGGCGAAGCCGGTGGCCTGAAGGCCGAAGCACGGCCGGTCGTCGCCCAGGGCCTCGGCGAGCTCGACGTAGCAGTACACGGTTCCGCTGAGCGGATGCACCCAGAAGACCGGCGGGTGCGCACCGCGCGGGTGGATCGCCACGAGGGGTGAGCGGGCGGCGGGCTCGTCGCGCAGCAGGCACGCCAGCCGCTCGATCGTGCGCCCCTCGAGGAGGCTCGACACGGGCAGCTGGCGTCCGAACGCCCGCTCGACCTGGGCGATGACATGTCCCAGACCAGCAGTGCGGGGTCGAGGTCCTGTCCGCCGAGGGAGTTCATCCACCGAATGCCCCACTTGCCAAGAACCTCTATGACCTCGTGGAGCTCATGCCCCGCGTCGCTGAGGTGGTACACCGGACCCTCGTCGTCCTCCCGGCGCTCGACCAGTCCTTGCCGGACGAGCTGTTTCAGCCGTTGCGACAGCAAGGTCCGCGACATGCGCGGGACCCCCCGATGGATGTCGTTGAACCGCGTGCTGCCAGCGACGAGCTCCCGAACGACCAGCAGCGTCCATCGTTGATCCAGCACCTCGGCGGCCTTGGCCACCGGACAGAACTGCCCGTACTCGCCCACCGTCGCCTCCCACCCGCGTTCGTCTCCAGCATCTCCTAGTACAGATCCTTCACTGGCCCTGAGCAAGAGACGGGTCGATGGTGAGAGCAGGGTCCACGTATCGCAGCTGGCTGGAGGGCGAGCATGTCGACCGAAACCAGGCACCAGGTCAGCCACCGGGACCTCGACGTCCTGGCGCGCCACATCCGGGGCGAGGTCATCCGCCCGCCGGATCCTCGCTACGACCAAGCCCGCAGGGTATGGAACGGCAGCATTGACCGGCGTCCCGCCGCGATCGTGCGCTGCCGGGACGTCAGGGACGTCAAGCGGGGGCTTGCCTTCGCCGTAGAACGTGGACTTGTGGTTGCGGTGCGGGCAGGTGGCCACAACGTCGCTGGGTTCGGGACGTGCGACGGCGGGGTGGTGCTCGACCTGCGGCCCATGGCGTCGGTGTCCGTCGACCCTGCGCGCCGCCTTGCTGTGGTAGGACCCGGTGCCGTAGGGGCCGAGTTCGACCGACAGGCGCAAGAGCATGGCCTTGCGACCACGCTCGGGATCATGTCCACGACCGGGGTCGCCGGGCTGACCCTTGGCGGAGGCATCGGCTGGCTGCAGCGCGCCTTCGGCCTCGCCTGCGACAACCTGGTCGCCGCCGACCTGCTCACCGCAGAAGGTCGGATCGTGCGTGCTTGCAGCCGCGAGAACCAGGACTTGCTGTGGGGATTGCGCGGCGGCGGCGGCAACTTCGGCATCGTGACGTCGTTCGAGTTCCGGCTCCATCGGGTCGGCCCACGGGTGCTGTGCGGGCTGGTGGTCTGGCCGGCCGATCAGGCCCGAGACGTCCTGCGCCTGTTCCGCGAGTTCGCTCCCGAGGCTGATGACGCCCTGACGGTCATCGCCGTCTGCCGCACCGCTCCTCGTGTCCCGTTCCTGCCCGCCGAGCTCTACGGCCGTCCCATCATCGCCCTTGCAGCCTGTTACGCCGGGCCAATCGAGGAGGGTCAAGCCGCGCTCGCGCCGCTGCGCGCCTTCGGTCAACCGGCGGCCGACGCCCTGACGATACGGTCCTACGCAGACTTTCAGGCGATGTTCGACGCCAGCTGGGAGCCGGGCTTCTGCAACTACTGGAAGGCTGAGTATCTCGCGAACCTCGACGATGACATCGTCGACGTCCTCGCGCGCTACGCCGTGTCGCACACCTCTCCGCTGTCCGACTTCAAGATCGCCACCATGGGCGGCGCCGTCGCCCGTGTCGGCGAGGCGGAGACCGCCTACTCTCACCGGCACGCCCCCTTCGTGCTCAACGTCAACACCCGATGGGTCGATCCCGCGCAGTCACCGCTGCACACAGCCCATACGCACGCACTGTTCGAAGAGGCCCAGACCGCATCGGCCGGCGGTGTCTACGTCAACTTCCTCGGGGATGAGGGGCACAGCCGCGTCCAGCACGCCTATGGCAGCAAGACGTTCGCCCGCCTCCAGGCCCTCAAACGGAGATGGGACCCTGACAACATCTTCCGTGTCAACCAGAACATCCCACCAGAATCATGATGCTGGCGAGCGACACCCGGCGCGGGTGGATGGGGCAACCACGCAGGCGAAGGGCCTGTTGGGCTCCCCTCTCACTTGTCCCGGAACCGTGTTCAGGCGCTCGCAGGTTGACGGAGGTGGACCGGGAGCGGGCGGGGAGGACCAGCTCAGATTGTGATGACGTTGTCGGCCTGCGCGCAGTGGTCTGCGAACTCGGCCGGACTCGTGAACTGAGCGTTCTTGCCTTCAAGGTCTGCTTCGGCCACCGCACGGGCAGCTGCGCAGCCCCCTCAGACGTACACGGGGACGCCGTTGTCGACGACCTCGCGAAGTACTTCACCAACGTTCGGCCAGCCGACCGGGTTGCAGGCGTCGGCGACCTCCGTCTTCATCAGGTACACGGCCTCTCCCATGAGGAAGATCTCCGCCTCGTGGCCCGATTCCCGCCACCCTTCGCCCCGAGGAAGGGCAGGGCAGCACGGGTGGGATCGTCGGAGGCGGAAGTTCCTGCAAACAGCAGCTTCGCCATGCTGTTCACCTCCCGCTTGGGCCCCTCGCCGCAACCCCCGGCGACCTTACCATCCGCCTGGCCGGGCGGGATGTCAACACTCCGCTGCACTGCGTTGCCGCCGGCGTGCTCGCCGAATCGACTGTTCGCCTGCGGCACCTTCTTGGACGGCTCGCCTTGCGGGCGGGGCGGACCCCGCCCACACTGAACCGTTCGCCGGCCGGGGTGGCTCGGCGGGCCGCCGGGAGGGTCAGTGGCGTACGACGTGGCCTTGATCGAACGGGTGCTGGGCGACGCCCGGCGCGACGTGCTGGCCGAGCTCGAGCGCATCTTCGCCGAGCGCCGGCGTACCGGGTACGGGCCGCTCTACGACCTCCTCGCCGACTACCCCTTCCGCGAGGGCAAGGGCCTGCGCCCGGCCATCTGCTTCGCCGCGTGCCGCGCGGTCGGCGGGCGCACCGAGCAGGCCCTGCTGTCGGCGACCGCCCTCGAGCTGTTCCACAACGCCTTCCTCCTGCACGACGACGTGGAGGACGGCTCGGAGTTCCGGCGGGGCAAGATCACGATGCTGCGCTCGCACGGGGCGCCCGTGGCCGTCAACGTGGGGGACGCGACGAACGTGCTCGCCATGGGCCCGCTGCTCGAGAACGTGTCGGCGATCGGCATGCGCAAGGCGCTGCTCGTGCTCCGCGAGGTCGAGCGCATGGCGCGCGAGTCCGCCGAGGGACAGGCGCTCGAGCTGGGCTGGATCGCCGAGCACCGCTTCGACCTCACGGACCGCTCCTACGTGCGCATGGCCTACAAGAAGACCTGCTGGTACACGGTCATCGCACCGCTGCGTATCGGCGTCATCTGTGGCAGCCCGCCCGGGCCCGAAGCGCCGCTGGACGAGGAGCTCCTGCCGCTCGTCGAGCTGGGCTCCCTCGCCGGCATCGCGTTCCAGGTCCAGGACGACCTGCTGAACCTCGAAGCCGACGAGGTGCTGTACGGCAAGGAGATCGCGGGGGACCTGCTGGAGGGCAAGCGCACCGTGATGCTCCTGCACTTCGTCCGCACCGCCGGACCGGATGACCGGGACCGGGCGCTCACGCTGCTGCACACCCCCCGCAAGGCGAAGCCCGCCGACGAGGTGGCCTGGCTGCTGCGCGCCATGGTCGCGGCGGGCTCGCTCGGGCACGGGCGCAGGATCGCCCGCGAGTACAGCGAGCGGGCGCTCGAGGCCGATGCCCGCGCGCTCGGGTCCGCCCCCGACTCGGACGACCGCCGGTTCCTGCGCGAGATGCTGCACTATGTGATCGAGCGGATGAGATGAGGCCGAGCCCTTGCGCGTGACCAACGAGCCCTCGGACGACGACGGCGGGCCACTCCACGACCTCCTGCGGCTGCAGGCGGACTTCCAGGCGCGCCTGGCGGAGGAGACCCTGCGCTACCTCCGGCGGATGCAGGCGGCGGTCGCGCCACCGGTGCCCGGCACGGTCCTGCGGCCCGACGGGGCGCCGCTCGAGGCGGCCGGTTCCGCCGGGAGCGACGTCCGCGTCGAGGTCGAGATCGAGAACCGCCAGCGGGCGCACTGCATGGTCAGCCCGACCGTATCCCCCCTCGTCACGCCCGACGGCACGACCTGGTTCCCCGACGCGCAGATCGACCCGCCGTCGCTGCTCCTGGCCCCCGACGAGGTCGCGACGATGGCGGTCGGCCTGCCCCTCCCGGCCGACCTGCCCGCCGGCACCTACTCCGGGGCCCTGCTCCTGCCCGGCTTCCGCAGCGCCGGCGTCGCGCTGCGGCTGCACGTCGAGCCCGAGCAGCCCGCCGCCGACCCCGCGACGGAGGCTCGCGCGTGACCGACGATGCCCCCCGCGCCCTGCTCGTCGACGTGCCCGGCGAGGCGGGGCGGACGACCGTCAGCCTCGTCGCGTCGCTGGCCGCACGCCTCGCGAGCCTGCGGCTGATGTCGGGCGCCGACGCGGTCGGCTCGCTGACCGCGGGCTTCGCCGCGCTCGGACGGGAGGTGGCGCGCTCGACCGAGGGCGCGCGGCTGCACGAGGCCATCACCGCCGGCCGGATCGGGGGCAACGGCGAGGCCGTGTGGGCGGCGCTGGGCATCGACCGCATGGCGGAGGCGCCGCCGAGCCCGGTGCTCGACCACCTCCGCAACGACCTCGCCCTCCTGCTGGCCGACGACCTCGAGGAGACCCTCGCCCTCCTGCCGCTGCCCGCCGAGCGGGCGGAGACGGACGACGCGCCGGCACCCGCCACGTTCGCCGACTACCTCCTCGGCATGTGGGCGTTCGGCGTCGAGGTCAGCCGGGCCGTCGAGGCGATCGCCGCGCCGACGCTGCCGTCGCGGGGCGTGCGCCCCGGCGGTGGCGCACCCGGCCTCGCGTCGGGCCCCCTGCTGCGGTGATCCCGCTCGACCCCCTCCGCCCGCCGCACCCGACCGACCCCGCAGCCGCCGCGTACAAGGAGTGGCTGCACCTCAACGTGTTCGACCACGCAGCCGGCGCCGTCGGCCTGGTGAACGTGTCGCTGCACGGGCCGCCCCGGGACCCGCGCTCCCGGGTCGCCGCCGCCGGGCTCGTCCACCTGCCGGGGGCCGGCTGGGCGGGAGGCGTGATCGTGCGCGAGGCCGCCGCGGCGACGCTCGGCACGGCGAGCATCGCGCTCGAGGACGCCGCGCTCGGCGTCGACCACGCGACGGGGCGGGTGCACGCCGCCCTCCGCCTGCGCGACGACGCGGTGGACGTGCGCGTCACCGGCGTGGCCGTCGGCCCCGCCCACGTCGCCGACGCGCCGATGCCACTCGGCCCCGGGTGGGTGGCCTGGTACGCCGTGCCGCGGCTGGCCGTCTCCGGCACCGTCCGCGTCGGCGACCGGACGCTGGCGCTCGAGGCAGCCAGCGGCTACCACGACCACAACTGGGGCCGCTGGCACTGGGGCGAGGACCTCGGCTGGGACTGGGGGAGCTTCCTCGCCCCCGAGGGTCCGGCGATCGTGCTCGCCCGCACCACCGACCGGGCCCGTCGCCGCCCCGGGCGCCCGCTCCTGCTCGTGCGGGCGCCGGGGATCCGCCGGACGTTCGTCGGGTCGAGCGTGACGGTGCGCAGGCACGGCCGCTGGACCGCGCCGCTGCGCCGGCTGCCCGGCGCGATGGCCGCGCTGCACCAGGACCGCGCGGCCCCCGACCTGCCCGCGTCCGTGCGCATCGAGGCGCGCGAGGGCGGGGACGACGTGGCCGTCGACTTCCGCGTCGACGGGGCGGGGCAGATCATCGCGGCCGACCCCGTCCGGCGCGGGTACGGGTTCATCCACGAGCTGCCCGGCACGTTCCGCTGCCGCGGGCGGGTTGGCGGGACGGAGCTGTCCGCCGAGGGTCTGGGGGTCTTCGAGCATGTCGACTGACGGCCCGCCCCACCGGACGCTGGGGGAGTACGTCGGCGAGCTCGTGCGGCGCCTCGGCGACGCGGACGCGGCGGCGCTCGCGCGCCTGCGTGCGGTCGTGGGCTCCCGGCAGGCGCGCATCACCCTCGACGACGAGACCGTCGACGTGGCGTTCACGGCCGCCGGCCTCGTCGCCGCGCCCGCCGCGGCGGGGGCGCAGCCCGACGGGCACGGCGCCACCGACCGGGCCACGGTGCTCCACCTGCTCGACGGCTACCTCGAGGTCACGGAGGCGGTCCTCACCGGCCGCCTGCGCGTGCAGGCCTCCGACGAGGCCGCGGTGCGGATGCTCCAGGCGATCGAGATCCTCCTCGACGCATCGGCCCGCAGCCCCGCGCTGCAGGACCTGGCCCGCGACTTCCGCTCGGACCCCGGTCGGGCGGGGCGCCCGACCGCTCCCGCGCCGCGGCCCCCGACGCGGTACCCGGGCGGCCGTGCCGAGGCGGAGGACAGGCTGCTCGAGCGCCTCGACCTGCTCCCCGACGGCGACGACCCACCCCGGCCTTGACGGACATTCCGGCACGGAGGACGATGCGGTGACGTCCCGGGGAAAGGAAGCCCGGTGGGTGTGAGCATCCCACAGCCGTTCGTGAGCAAGATCACCGGGCCCATAGGGCCCGTCAGCGTGAGCGGCATCCCCAGCACCTTCCACATCAACGTCGACACCCTCCCGAAGATCCGCCTGGGCGTGGACCCGGTCACCCTCAACCCCGTGACCGTCAACCCGGTGACGCTCACGCTCACCCCCCTCGACGCGTCCCTGCGCATCAAGGAGCTCCCCTCGATCCGCGGGCACCTGCCGGCCGACTTCACCGTCGGCTTGTCGGTGCTCGGACTGCCACTGCTCGCGCTGCGCCTGTGCGGCGAGGCGCAGGTCATCACCGAGCCCTACCGGCCGAATCCCTGCGAGCGCTGCGGGCCCAGCCGGACCCGCGTTCTCGACGTCGACCAGCCCGCAGGCCCAGAGCAGCCCGGAGAGGGCTGACCCATGGCCACGGCGACCAACCGGACCGGGCCGCTGCGCTTCCGGGGACTGCCCGACGCCGTGGAGGCCTTCGTCCCCCTCGCGCTCGGCGAGGCGTCGTTCGCGCTCGAGGTCGACCTGCCCGACCCCGAGGCGGTCGCCGTCCTCCTAGCCCCGAGCGGCCCCGGCACGCTCGTGCGCCTCACCCTGCCGACGACGACCCCCGCGGGCATGTACGAGGGGACCCTGACGGCGGGGGAGGAGCGCTACCCGGCGGTCGTCGAGGTGGAGCCGAACCGCGCGGTCGAGCTGTACCCGGCGCAGCTGCGCCTCCGCGTCGCGCCGGGTGGACGCGCGACCGAGCGCCTGACCCTCGTGAACGAGGGCAACGTCGCCGTCGAGGTGCCCCGCGCGGACGCGGTCGGCCTCTTCCCCGTGGACGGCGCAGACCGTGCCATCGGGGGGGCGCTCCGCGACGACAAGGCGAAGGGCAGCGCGCGCCTCGACCGGCTGATGGACGGCCTCGCCGGCGAGCACGGCGGCCTGCTGCGCATCGGCGTCGACCAGGGTGCAGGACCCGTCGAGCCCGGCGGCGTGGCGGAGATCGCCCTCACGCTGAGCGCCTCGGACCGGCTGCAGCCCGGGCGCACCTACACGGCCATCTGGCACCTGGCCGGCTGGACCTACGCCATCACCGTCGAGGCGGAGCCGGCCCCACCGAAGGAGCAGCCGCGATGACCACCACGCGCCCCACGACGCTCGCCGGCGCGGCCGAGGCCGTCGGCGACCTGCTGACGAGGAGCGCCCGCCTGGGACGCGACCTGCTGTCGGGCGTGGTGCTGCCCGACCCGGGCGCCCTGCTCGCGCGGGCGGCCGGCGGCTGCGGCTGCGAGATCCCCGACCCGTGCTGGTATCCGCGGCGACTAGGGCCCGTGCGCAGCCACGTGTGCCCCGGGGGCACCGCCGTCCTGCGCATCACCGTGACGAACTGCGGCCCGGCGTCCCAGGCCGTCGGCGTCGACGTCAAGGGCAGCGGCGTCACGGTCGACCCCGCCAAGGCCACGATCGACCCGTACGAGGACGCCACGTTCGTCGTGTCGGCCGCCGTACCCACCGACGCGGCGTCCGGAGACCGCACGCACACGGTGTGGGTGCGCGGGTGCCGCGTGCACGTGCTCCGCTGGACCGTGTCGACCATCCGGCGCGGAGGCGACTCGTGCCACGAGGTCAGCGTCGACGACTGCGCCGACCAGGTGCACCACTGGTACGACCACTTCTACTGCCAGCGTCCCTGCGGTTCGGGCCCGAGGCAGGGCTGACCGGTGGCGGAAGCGCTGTCGCTTGAGGAGGCGGTGCGCCGGGCCACCGAGGCCAACGCCCGCTACTACAGCGCGCTCGGGCAGCTCACGGTGGACTACCTGCGGACGCTGCGCCAGCTCGCCGACGACCTGCGGCTGCCCGTGCGCCTCGGCGACCTTCGCTCCATGGCCGCTCGCGGGACGCCGGCCCGGGCACCCCAGCGGACCCGCCCGGAGGAGTCGCCGGCCGTCGCCGCGATGGTCCTGGAAGCCGAGGCGGGCGGCTCCGCCCTCGGCGTGTTCTTGGTCGAGAACGATCTCGACGGGCCGGTCTCCGCCCCGGTGGCGGCGTCGGCGTTCACCGACGAGGACGGCGCCGAGGTGCGCCCGCCGCTCGCGTTCGAGCCCGCCGTCGTCACCCTCGAACCCGGCCAGCAGATGCTCGTCCGGGTGACCGCGATCATCGGCGAGGACCTGAAAGCCGACCGCAGCTACCGCGGCGAGCTGACCATCCCGGGGCTCACGGCCACGCCGGTGCCCATCGTCGTGCGGCGCCGGCCCGACGCGGCCGGGTGATGGCGGACGGCCACGACCCCGTCGCTGGCGGCGTCCTCGTCGGCGCGATGTGGTCGTACGCCGCCACGGTGCTGTACCCCGCGCAGGCGCTGAAGCGGACCCTCGGGCTGCGCAGCCGTGTGACGGGCGAGGACCCCGTCTCCGTGCCCCGGCCGGGGCTCGGACCGCGGTTCTCGGTCGCGTGCCCGGACCCGGTGGTGCTCGACGGCGGGAGCCGCCACGACCACCTCGTCGCCGCCTTCGACCAGATGGCGGAGATCTACGAGGCGTACGTCCAGCCCTTCTCCCGCCCCATCGTCGACGAGGCGCTCGACGTGCTGGCCCCGCTGCTCCCGTCGGACGCGCGGGTGCTCGACCTCGGGTGCGGCCCGGGTCGCGAGCTGCAGCGCCTCGCCGGTCTCGTACCGCGCGGCGAGGTCGTCGGCGTCGACCTCGCCGCGGGCATGGTCGTCACCGCGCACCGCGCCGCACGCGCGCACGGGCTCGACCACACCGCCTTTTTTCAGGCCGACGCCGGGGACCTCCCGCCAACGTTCGCCGGCGCCTTCGACGCCGCGTTCACCTGCCTCGCCCACCACCACTTCCCGGAGCCCGCGCGAACGGCCGCGGCCGTGCGGGAGAGCCTGCGGCCCGGAGGCATCTACGCCATCGTCGACCCGGGACCCGCCTGGTACAACGCCGCGAGCGCCCCCCTGGCCCGCCGGACCGACCCCGGATGGGTCGGCTTCCACACCCCCGACGAGTTCCGTGGGCTGCTGGCCGACGCCGGGTTCGCCCGCGCCTCCTGGCGCGAGGTGCTGCCCGGCTTCGGGCTCGTCCTCGCCCAGCGGGCGCCCGCGGAGGCGGGCGGCGGCGAGGCGGGATGACCTACCCGGGCGGGTGCTTCCGCCTCGGGGCAATGAGCGCGCTGCCTAGCCCGCGGCCCTTGCCGCTCGGGCACGACGCCGAGGAAGCCGAGCACGGCCCACGGCGTGTCCGGCTGCCCTTCGTCCGCGATGGCCATGGCCTGAAAGATGCGGTCGGCGTCCGCCCCGACCGCCTCCCGCATGCGCTGGGCGAAGTGCTCCTCCTCGGCGGGCTCGACGAGGGAGACGCCGGGTGGCCACCACAACGCCGCCCCGCAGCGGTCCCCGTCGACGTAGACCTCGTCGTGGCGCAGGGAGACGTCGACCACCACGGAGAAGAATCCCCGCAGCATGGCGGCGCGACGCGCCGGGTCCGGCGTCACCCACCGGGCCACGGGGTCCTCCTAGCCTGGACTGGATGAGAGCGCACACCGCGGAGCGGGCGACGGAAGCGATTGCGCGCCTGGCCGGCGAGGGGAACGACCTGGTGTCGTTCTGGCGCGCCTCCTCCGAGGTGCTCGCACGCGCAGTGCCCCACTGGCTGGCCCCCTGCTGGTTCACGCTGGATCCCGCCTCCCTGCTCATCACCAGCCACTTCGGCGAGGGCGTGCCCCAGCTGCCGCACGAGGCCCGCTCCGCGCGTGGCGTCTCGACGCTGCACGAGGCCACCGGCGGCGACCCCCGAGCCGCAGCCCGCGGTGGCACGAAAGCATGGCCCTCGGCGGCGACCAGGAGCTCATCGCGGCGCTGCGCTCCGCCGACGGCCAGGTGTGGGGGGCCGTCGGCCTGTACCGCGAGCCGGGGCAGGCGCTGTTCGACGAGCAGGAGGTCACGTTCGTGCAGGGCGTGGCGCCCTACCTGGCGGAAGGTGCGCGCCGGGGGCTGCTTCTCGGCGAGGCCACCGAGCCCGACCGGCCCGACGCACCCGGGCTCCTCGTGCTGACCGACCGGTGGGAGGTCGACTCGGTCACCCCCGGCGTCGAGCGCTGGCTGGCCGAGCTGCCCGACGGGGACCCGCCCACCCTGCCCGCATGGCGCCGCTGCGCATGTATGTCTACGGACTGACCGAGCGGGAGCAGGACGTGACCCGCCTCGTGCTGCAGGGCGCCTCCACCGCCGACATCGCCCGGCACCTCTTCGTGTCGCCCCACACCGTCCAGCAGCACCTGAAGGCCGTGTTCGACAAGACCGGCGTCCGCAGCCGGTTTTCCCGCGCGGGCGCGGGAATCTTGGCTGCTCGTCCCGCCCGTCCCGCGTGCCCAGGTGTCGTGCGTGCCGATCCGCAATGTAGAGGGCGGAGGATCCTGGCTGCCTCCGCCCACGGTCTTCCCGCCTGTGGCGGAGGGACACCTCACGCCGAGGACGGCCGAGGTGAAGCCTGACCTGGGACGAGGTGGTGCTCGTAGGCGTAGGCGGTAGCGCCCGCTCGTGAGGTCACGCCCAGCTTGGTGAACATGTTCGTGAGGTGTCGGGAGACGGTGTGCTCGCTGATCACCAAGTCCGTGGCGATCTGCCGGTTCGTGCGGCCCTGGGCGACGAGGCGGAGGACCTCCGCCTCGCGCGGCGTGAGCGGTCCCAACGCCGGCGTCTGGCCGAGCAGGCCACGTGCCCGCTCGTGGTCCGCGCGGGCGCCGAGGCGGGCGAAGGTGGCCTCCGCGGCGCGCAATTCGAGCTCAGCGGTACCGCGGTCGCCGGCACGGTCGCAGGCCATGCCGATCGCCACCTGCACGCGGGCCGCCTCGTAGGGCATCGCCAGGTCCTGCAGCAGCGCGCGCGCGCGGCGCAGCTGCAGCAGCGCCCCTGCGGCATCGCCGCGGGCGAGCCGGACCAGGCCGTCTGCCGCGGCGGCGGTGGCCTCCAGGTAGGGGCTGGCGGTCCGCTGCGCCACGGCGGCGAGCCCGTGGAGAGCCTCCTCGGCATGGTCGAGGTCACCGGCGGCGATCTCGGCCTCGACGAGCGCGGCCAGCAGAGCCGACCGCGCCAGGGGCGCTGACGGGCCCGGCTGCAGCGCCAGGCGCAGCGCGGCGACGGCGGCAGCGCCACGGCCCTGTGCGAGCCACACGAGCGCGAGTCCGGGTTGTGGCTCGCGGCCGAGCGCGTGCGCGCGCTGGAAGGCGGCCTCGGCGGCGTCGAGGTCACCGCGCAGGCGGGTAAGCTCGGCCGCCAGGTAGACCGCCTCGCCGGCGTAGCGCGGGTCGTGGGAGAGCAGCTCGTCGCAGGCCCGACGCGCTTCGGCCTCGGCGGTGCTCCAGGCGCCGGTCAGGCAGGCGAGCTCGACCCGGTGGATGCGGCACAGACCGGGGTAGAGCAGACCCTCGTTCACGGTCTCGCACCAGCGCAGGGCTGCGTCGGTCCACTCCGCGGCGCGTCGCAGGTCGGCGATGTCGTGGCAGACGCCGAGCACCGAGCAGTACACCCACCCGGTGAACAGCAGGCTGAGCTCGCCGTTGATGACGGCGACCATGGCCTCGTCGAGCAGGGAGATCCCCTCGGCGGCCCGATCCAGGGCCACGAGGAGCCGGCCCTTGGTCTGCAACGCCATGGCAAGCAGATCCCGGTCGCCGCTGGTCCGCCCGATGGCCACGGCCCGACCGGCGCATGCGAGCGCGTCGTCGAGCCGGCCCTCGAGATGGTCGCGGTCGGCCTCGGCGACGGCGACGAAACCGTCGACCACCGACCCGTCACGGGCGCCGACGTGCTCGCACGCGCGCTCGAGCCAGCCGCTGGCGACCGCGAGCTCGCCGACGAGCGCGTGCTCGTAGTACAGCTGCCACGCCGCCATCGCCGCCCCGTCGGAGTCGCCGGCGGCGACGTGGGCGGCGTAGGCGTCGCGGCGCACCCCGACGGAATCGACAGGCCGGTCCATCCAGAACAGGGCCTCTGCGAGGGTGTCGAGCTCGGCGGCGGTGAGAGAGGCACGGTCGCGCGACGCCAGCCGCGCGTAGGCCTCCCGCCACGCGGCGGCGGGACCCGCCCTTCCCGTGAGCGGGTCATGTGCCGCGGTGCCGGCGATGACCAGCCACCTCCCCGACGTCGAACGCTTCCCGCTGGCAGGCAGCGTAGGCTCGACGCCGGTAGCGGGCAATCAGCATACCCACTGTCGGCGTGCGAAGGACAGACCGTGGTCGGCAAGCAGCGCCTCGTAGGGCCCGTATCCCAGGACATTCAGCGGTCCGGAGCCGACGAAGATCTGCCGCGCGGGCTCGGACAGCCCGTGGCGCGGGCGGTAGACGGCATGGATCGCGGTCATCCGGCCCGCCGGGCGACCACGATGTGGCCCTCTATCGGCACCGACACGCCGCCGTCCGTGACGAACCGGTCCAGAGCCTGGCGGGCGTCGGCGCGGATGGCCTCCAGGGTGGCGTCGTCGAGCATGCCACCCAGCGGGGTGCTTTCCACCTCGATGGTGACGAACTCGTCGATGGAGTCGAAACGCATCGCGCCCAGCCGCGTGGTCGTCGCTGTCACCTCCAGTCCCGCCGTGGCGAACAGCTCCTTCAGCCGGTCGAGGTCGCCGTGCACGAAGTAGGTGGTCAGTAGGCCGATGGCCTCGCGACCGGCGTGGCGGCTGGCGACCTCCACGAACGGCAGGTAGCCGAGGCTGGACTCCAGCCGGCCCCACACCTGGACACCCACAGTCCCCTGGGGCGTGATTACGCGGGCCATCTCCGCCAGCGCGGCGCCGGGTCAGAGAAGAACATGAGCCCAGCCTGGCACAGCACCATGTCGAACGACCCGTCCTCGAACGGCAGCTGTTCGGCGTCTGCGAGGCGGAACTGCGCCTGAGGTGCGAGCTGGCCCGCGACCTCCAGCATCCCCTGAGACCGGTCGACGCCCACGACCCTGCCCTCCTCGCCGACGCGTGCGGCGGCGGTACGAGCAACGACGCCGGTGCCGCACGCCACGTCGAGCACCGAGCTGCCCGGGCAGACTGCGGCCGCGTCGACGAGCAGCGGCGCCCACTCGGCGAACAGGGCCGGCACGAACCTGGCCTCGTAGAACTCCGCCTGTTCCCGGGTCAGCTCGAACGTCTCCGCGGTGCTGGACATGGCGCCCTCCTCATCTGGGTCGTCCACACCGTAACGAGGACGGCGGCCGCCAGCTTCGCGCGAACGCACCATCCGCGGACGGCCGGCGGATGGTGCGTTCTCACCATGACCTCGAGGCCCAGGCGCCCTGGGGAACCCTGATTGCACGGCAGTGAGCTTTCTTTCTCCCGAGGTATCGATCTGAGCCAGCGTTGCTCGACGCATGGGTAGAAGCGACGCCCGAGCCACGTCGAAGGCGGGGCGGCAGGCCAACGGACCAGGAGGAAACCAGGATGCGCGTCATGGTGCTGATGAAGGCGACCGAGGACAGCGAGGCCGGGAAGCTGCCCAGCGAGGGACTGCTCGCGGCGATGGGCAACTTCAACGATGAGCTCGTCAAGGCGGGCGTCATGCTCGACGGTGAGGGGCTGCAGCCAAGCGCCAAGGGCGCCCGTGTGCGCTTCGACGGTCCGAGAACCACGGTGGTCGACGGGCCCTTCACCGAGTCGAAGGAGCTGATCGCCGGCTACTGGCTGTGGCAGGTCTCGTCGCTGGAGGAGGCGATCGAGTGGGTCAAGCGCGTCCCCAACCCCGAAGGGGTGCACACCGAGATCGAGATCCGGCCGGTGTTCGAGGCCGAGGACTTCGGCGAGGCGTTCACGCCCGAGCTGCGGGAGCAGGAGGAGCGCCTGCGCGAGGAGGTGCGCGGCAGCAGGAGCAGCCCGGGCGCCCCGACTGCAGCCGGGCGGCGGAAGTGGTTTGATCGGTCGCCGTGACGGCTGCCGATCATCCTTCTTCCCGCCCCGGCGGTGGGCCCCACGCCTCGGCGCACCGCACCGTCGAGGCGGTCTGGAGGATCGAGTCGGCGCGGCTCGTCGCGGCGCTGACGCGCAAGGTCCGCGACATCGGCCTGGCCGAGGAGCTCGCTCAGGAGGCGCTCGTGGCCGCGCTCGAGCGGTGGCCGCAGTCAGGCGTCCCCGACAACCCCGGCGCCTGGCTCATGGCGGTCGCCTGCCGCCGCGCGATCGACCAGTTCCGCCGCAACGCGCGGCTCGAGCGCAAGGTCACCGAGCTCGGCCGGGACCTCGAGCTCCGCCAGCACGGCGCCGAGGACGACCTCGTCGACGCGGTCGACGACATCGGCGACGACCTGTTGCGGCTCGTGTTCATGGCCTGCCACCCCGTGCTGGCGGCCGAGGGACGGGTCGCGCTGACCCTGCGGCTGCTGGGCGGGCTGCGCACGGACGAGATCGCCCGGACGTTCCTCGTCGCCCAGGCGACGGTCGCGCAGCGCATCGTCCGCGAGAAGCGCTCGCTCGCGGAGAAGCGGGTGCGGTTCGCGGTGCCCCGTGGTGACGAGCTGGCCGACCGGCTGCCGTCGGTGCTCGAGGTCGTCTACCTCATCTTCAACGAGGGCTACGCCGCCACGGCCGGTGAGCAGTGGATCCGCCCCCAACTGTGCGAGGAGGCCCTGCGCCTCGGCCGGATCGTCGCCGGGCTGCTGCCTGGGGAGCCCGAGGTCCACGGCCTCGTCGCGCTGATGGAGCTGCAGGCTTCACGCCTGCGCGCGCGGGTCGGACCCGGCGGCGAGGGGATCCTCCTCGGCGACCAGGACCGGGCCCGGTGGGACCGCCTGCTCATCCGCCGCGGCCTGGCCCCCTCGAGCGCGCCGAGGCGCTCGCCGGCGTGCCCGGCACCTACACGCTGCAGGCGGCGATCGCCGCCTGCCACGCACGCGCGCGCACGCCGGAAGACACCGACTGGTCGCGCATCGCCGAGCTCTACGCCGCGCTCGCCGACCGGACGGCATCGCCCGTCGTCGAACTCAACCGCGCAGTCGCCGTCGCCATGGCCTCCGGTCCCGCCGACGGTCTGGCTGTCGTCGACACGCTGGCCGGGGTGCCCGCGCTGCAGGGCTACCACCTGCTGCCGAGCGTCCGCGGCGACCTGCTCGCGAAGCTCGACCGTCACGACGAGGCGCGAGGCGAGTTCGCGCGGGCCGCGGCGCTCACCCGCAACGACCGCGAACGCGCCGTCCTGCTGCAGCGCGCGGCCGCCTCCGCCGATGCCCATCGCCCCGAGCGCCGTGGGGGCAGGAAAGACGGCCGCCACGATGAGCCGGCGCTTGCCCCACCGTCTAGACCGGTGAGGCACCCTTCGAGCCGGCTGCCGCGCTCGGAGCGAGCGCCCCTGGAGCAAAGCGACGACGAACGCAAAGGAGTCACGATGCCCGCCCGCCTCAACCCGTACCTCAACTTCCCCGACAACGCCCGGCAGGCGATGGAGTTCTACAGGAGCGTCTTCGGCGGCGCCTTGACGGTGAGCACGTTCGGCGAGTTCGGCCAGCCGGACTCGCCCGAGGCGGACAAGGTCATGCACGCCCTGCTCGAGACGGACCGGGGTTTCACGCTGATGGCCTCTGACCTCCCGGCCGGCATGGAGCACAACCCCGGCAGCAACATCGCGATCAGCCTCAGCGGTGACGAGGCCGACGAGCTGCGTGGCTACTGGGACAAGCTGTCCGGCGGCGGCACCGTCACGATGCCGCTGGAGAAGCAGGTGTGGGGCGACGAGTTCGGCATGTGCGTCGACCAGTTCGGTGTCCACTGGATGGTCAACATCAGCGAACCGCAGGGCTGACGTACACGTAGCGATTGTCGATAGCGAGTGATGTGACGCTCGGGGTTCACCCTGGCCGCTCCGGGAAGAGCACGTCGGGCAGTCCGGCGAACCAGTCGAGCACCGCGCGCTCGTAGTGCAGACCGAAGTCGAGGGTGGCGAGGGCGTAGGGGTCGGCGTCCGCGTCGTCGAGCCGTCGCCTGCGGGCCTCGTAGTCGGCGAGACGGGCGGCGTGCCGCCGGCGGTGCTCCTCGAGTATGGCGGCCAGCTGCTCCCCCGGAAGGTGGCGGCCGAAGGTGACGGTGAGGAGCAGGGGGAAGCGGATGGTCTCGGGACCGGGCTCCTGGCGGACCCAGGAGGCGAAGGCCGCACGCCCCTGCCCGGTGAGGGCGTACGGTCGGCGGTCCCGGGGTCCGGCGGGGCCGGCCTCGACGAGGCCGCGCTCGGCCATGGCGGCGAGCTCACGGTAGACCTGGCTGCGGGTCAGCGACCAGAAGTCACCGATCAGCGCCTCGGCGATCTTCAGGAGGTCCCATCCCGTCTGCGGGCCGAAGTGGAGGAAGCCGAGCAGGGAGGCGGCGGTCGCGTTCAGCGGTCTGTCAGCCATCGCGGCACCTTCCAAAAGATCCTCTTGACCGTCCACTGTGGTATGTCTACCATGAACGGAGACCGTCCACAGTGGACGGTACGGCGGCGTTCCTTTCGGCGGCCCGTCACCCCTTGACCGACGAAGGGCTTGACATGGACCGGGCGGCCCCCGCACCGACCCCAACCCCCTCCGGCCTCAGCCAGGAGTCCCGCCGGCTCGCCGGCACGCTGCTCGTCGTCTTCCCAACCGTCGTCTACGGCGGTGTGAGCTTGCTGCGACTGCTGCTCAGCGATCCGGCGTACGCGGAGAACCCCCTGCGCCGGGAACTGTGGCGGGCAGGGCATGCGCACGCCGGGGTCCTGCTCATCCTCGCGCTCGTCGCCCTGCGCTACGTCGACGAGTGCCGCCTGCCGGCACGGCTGCGCGGGTTCGTCCGGCACGCCATCCCCGCCGGCGCCATCCTGCTTCCCGCCGCCTTCTTCCTGTCGGTGCTGTCCCCGGACGCGGCAGAGCCGAACCGGTTCATCCTCCTCGCGTTCGTCGGCGCGCCGCTCGTGGCCGTAGGTCTGCTCCTCCTCGGCGTCGGGCTCCTCCGAGGCGGCCGGGACCGCTGACCGTGACCGCTACCGGTGGATGCACCCGCGGCCGAGCGGTGCAAGCACCAGCGCCTGACGCGCGCGACGACTGACCGCACGACACCTGAGCGTCAGACCGCTCAGCGCTGACGACGGTTCTCCCCGAAGCGCCCCCGCCCTTCGGTCGGGGGCGCTTCGGCGTTCGCGCTCGGTCGGCGTCACAGGCCCAGCAGGAGCCACGCGCACCACAGCGCCGCACCGGCTGTCTGCCAGGCGACGTAGTCGCCGACGCGCCCGCGTGAAGCAACCGGGCGCTCCGCCACGCCCTCGCCAGCCGCAGACGGTCCCGGGCCTCGGGACGGCGACGGCGGCAGCCGCACGGGGGCGGCCGAATCAACGGCACGGCGAGCAGGAGCGCGGACCACCGGCCCGGTGGCGAGCAGCACCCCGGCGACCACGGCGTCTTCACCGCCGCTTGCCTGAGGCCCCCGTCAACGAGGCGGCGGCGAGGAGCGCGACGCTGCGGCCCGCTCACTCACAGGCGTTCCGGCACAGCCAGCGCTGCCTTGCTCTCCTCGGTCCAGGCGGTGATGCGGTCCATGCCGCGCAGGAAGACCCGCGAACGCGCCGCCAGGCGCAGCGCCGGGTCCACCGTGCCGCCGTTCACGTTGGCCCCCGCGCCCCGCAGGTGCTCGGCGACGCGGTGCAGGAGCTCGTGGTCGGCCTCCGTGGCCGGTGCCCGCCTGACCCGCTCGGCGGTGTCGTCACCGAGGTACTGCTCGGCGACGGTGCGCATCAACCGGCTGACGCCCGCCTCGAGGTGGCGCACGGAGGGCGCGGCACCCGCCCAGACGGGATCCTGCGTGAGCACGTGGGCCGCGGCCGCGGCCTCGGCCGTGAGTCGCACCGCCGGCTCGAAGTCGTACACCGGATTCCGTGAGCGGTAGTACAGCGCCACCATCGCATAGCGGTGCGCCTTGTCCTGCACGAGGCGCACGTGGGCGGCGAGGTCCTCGAGGCGACTGCGGAGGTAGGACACGTCGCCCGACTCCATGCCCGAGAGCACGAACCCGACGCCCTGCGCCTGCCCTCCCGACTCGTCCTGGACCCGCAGAGCGAACCGGGAGCGCTCGTCCACGCTGCTCGTCACCTCGATCAGGTAGGTGACCGCGCCGGTGAGGAGCGCAAAACCCGAACCGGACGCGACGAAGGAGAGCACCTTGTAGGCCCCGTGCAGGGGCGTGATGTCGCCGTAGCCGAGCACGGTGACGGTGATGCCCGAGAAGTACAGCGCGTCGACGAAGGTGAGGCCACCGAGCTCTGGTTCGCTGCGGTACCAGGCGAAACCGCTGTAGAACATGAGCGCGAAGCCGAGGATGAACAGCGCCACCCAGACGAAGAACGTCGTAGCGATGATCGCGGGGCCGGCCATCGCGAGGATGCCCCGGCGCCGCGCCCTCCATCCGCGGGCCGCCCCGGCGAACGCCTCCCACACCCCCCGCTGGACGAACCGTGCGATCGGTCCCTCGATGTCGGGGTGGATGACGGTGAAGAAGACGTCCAGGGCCACGGCGACCGCGACGACGCCACCGGCGAGGAGCGCCAGGACGGCGAGCGCGTCCATCGCCGCTACGCTCCCACGCCGCGGCGCCCCGAGACGGTCGCGGCCACGGTCATCACTCCTCGGTCGGCGGCCCGTAGCCGGTCGGTTCCCCGTTCGCGCTAGGGTCGAACCTCGTCGCGAGGATCATCGCGGTGTTTCCCGCAGGCGCTCACCCGGCCGCGACCCCGCTCGTGCCGCCCTCCTCCACAGCAGCGTGCCGAGCCCGGCGAGGGCCACGCCGACGGCGAAGAACCCCCAGTTGTACAGCCCGACGTTGGGCGCGTCGTCGCGGATGTCGTGGAGCCCGAGCAGCAGGTGGAACACGAACTGGTCGACGACGTGGAACGCGCCCCAGCCGACGAGCACGAGTCCGAGCAGGGCGCGCAGATCGCCGCCGGCGTGGCGGGGGCCCTGCCACGCCCGCCAGAGCGCCAGGAAGCCGGCGACGACGAGCGCGGTGGTCGTGAGGTGGAACACCCCGTCCCAGAACAGGTTCGTCCGCAGTCCCGCCAGGGTGGTGTTCGCCACCTGGCCGCTCACAAGGTTGTGCCACTGCAGGACCTGGTGGAGGACGATGCCGTCGACGAGCCCGCCAAGGCCGAAGCCCAGCACGAGCGAACCTCCGACGAACGCCCGTGGTGGGTGTGTCCCGGTCGTGCCGGACGTCGGGTGGCCCCGGGTCACGTCACCTTCTGCGGCGGGCCGACCTTCACCGTCACCCCTGTCGAGTAGTGGACGAGAGGTGACTCGACAGGGGTGGGCAGACCGGCGGCGCGGAAAAGGCCGTCGACGTCGCAGTTCTCCACCGCGGCGGTGTGCAGGTCCCATGCGGGGTGCTCCACCGGGCTGTAGAGCAGCAGGGGTCCCTCGCGGTGGTAGGCGCCCCACCGGGCGGTGAGGAACCGCTCGAGGGGGCCGCCGCTCGGGGGGTCGAGCGGCTCACCGGGGCGCAGGACGATGTCGTGGCCACCCTGCGAGTCACGGGCCTCCGACTTGTAGACGAAGCGACCGTCCTCTCGGTCGACGCGCATGCGCTGGCGGACGTAGGGCAGGCCGACCAGGCGCAACGCGGCCGCGAACCATGCCGCGGTGACCTCCATGCGGAAGAACCAGAGCCCGTCCCGACCGTCAGGTCCGGCGACGTAGGTCCGCACGTTCGTCTCGGGGAAGGACCATCCGGGGGGCGACACCGGAACACCGGGGGGGCGCACCCGGATGAAGAACGGCGTGACCCCGACCCACGCCTTGCCTTCATGGGTGAGCAGGGTCGCCTCCTGCGGCACGAGCGGGGCGATGTCGTCGGGGTCGAACGCCCAGTGGAGGAAGGAGATGTCGTCCCAGCGGTGGATGTTCACGGGCACGCGGACGGTGTGCGGGGCCGTTTCGGGGGGCGGGTCGCCCTCTCGGATCCGGGGGTTTCCGGTTTCAGCGGTCACTGCGCGCCCTCGCGGCGGTCACGCGTTCACGGATGCAGGACCACCTTCACGCACTCGTCCTTGTCGTGCTTGAAGGTGTCGTAGCCGTTCGGCGCCTCGTCGAGGGACAGGTGATGGGTGATGACGAAGGTCGGGTCGATCTCGCGCTTCGTGATGCGCTCGAGCAGGGGGCGCATGTAGCGGTGCACGTGGCACTGACCGGTCCTGATGGTGAGCGACCGGTTCATGACCGAGCCGATGGGGAACTTGTCGGCGAAGCCTCCGTAGACCCCGATGATCGACACCGTGCCGCCGTTGCGGCAGCTCATGATCGCCTCGCGCAGCGCATGCGACCGCTCGGTCTCGAGCCGCGCGAACTGCTTGGCCTTGTCGTAGGCGTGCAGCGGCGCCGCAGGGTGATGGGCCTCGAGGCCGACCGCGTCGATGCAGGCGTCGGGTCCCCGCCCGCCCGTCATGTCCTTGAGCTCCGCGAGGACGTCGGTCTGCTCGTAGTCGAGGGTCTCCGCGCCCGCATGCTCGCGCGCCATCTCGAGGCGGCGGGCCACCCGGTCGATGACGACGACGCGCTCGGCGCCGAGCAGCCGCGCGCTCAGGGCAGCGAACTGCCCGACCGTGCCCGCACCCCAGACGGCGACGACGTCGCCAGGGCGGATATCGCAGAGCTCGGCACCCATGTAGCCGGTGGGCAGGACGTCCGACAGGAACAGGACCTGCTCGTCGGTGAGCGAGTCGTCTTCGATCTTGAGCGGCCCGACGTCGGCGAAGGGCACCCGCACGTACTCCGCCTGTCCCCCGGCGTAGCCACCGAGCAGGTGGGAGTAGCCGAAGATGCCGGCGGGGGAGTGGCCCCACAGCTTCTCCGCACGCGGCGCCGTGGTGTTGGAGTTCTCGCACAGCGAGTAGAGCTCGCGCTTGCAGGCGTTGCAGGCCCCGCACGCGATCGGGAACGGCACGACGACGCGGTCCCCCACCGCGAGGTTGCTCACCTCCGGGCCGGTCTCGACGACCTCTCCCATGAACTCGTGGCCGAGGATGTCGCCGACCTTGAGCCCCGGGACGTAGTGGCCGTACAGGTGGAGGTCGGATCCGCAGATCGCCGTCGAGGTGATGCGCACGATCGCGTCACGGCCGTTGAGGATCTTCGGGTCGGGCACGTCCTTGACGCGGACCGTCCTCGGTCCCATCCAGCAGGTTGCCTTCATCACGATCCCTCTTTCGTCTTCGACGTCGGCTGCCGCGGCGAGCGTCAGCCGACCGGTTGCGCCGGGCGTTGCTTCAGCTGGCGGTGCGTCGTGCTGCCTTCAGGGCTGCCGTCGGAGCGCACCACCTCGCCCGTCTCCATGACTTGCTTGAACCGCCGCAGGTCGTCGCGGACCTGCTGTTCGGGGCTCTCCCCGAAGAGCTTCGCGGCGACGGCGCCGGCGCGTCCACCCGGTGGCGTGTACTCCATTTCGACAACGACCTCGGTCCCGCGGTCGCCGGTCGCCGGGGCGAAGCGGACCAACCCGCAGGTGTCCACGTCGCCGCCTTCCAGCGAGCGCCACGCCACGACCTCACCCGGCCGGTCCTCGACGATCTCTGCATCCCACTCGACGGTCTTGCCCGCCGGCGCGCGGGCCACCCAGTGCCAGCGGCCCTGTTCGGTCGGCTGCACGGACTCGAGGTGGTACATGAACTGCGGCAGCCGCTCGAAGTCGCGCCACGAGCGGTAGACCTCCTCGGGTGGCCGGTTGACGGTGATCGCCGTGCGCAGCCGCGTGGCGCCGTCCTCGGTGATGCGGGAGGATGCGCGCGCGAGGGCTCTCGCCGCGACGAGGTCGGCAACGCCCACTCCGAGCACCGCGTAGGCGGCGGCGCGGACACGGGACCGGTCGCTGCCGCTCGACCCCATGGCCGCCCGCAGCATCGCGAGATGCATGACGTCGCCAGCCACGCGGCTCCAGAGCCAGCCGACCGGACGGGGGCTGTTGAGAATGGCAGCCCCGACCGTCAGCTCCTGGACGCCGACGCCGCGCATGAGCGCCTTGGCGGTCGGCATCCCGTCGACGCCGACCAGGCGGTTCATCCGCTCGGTGAGCAGCACCTGTGCGGAGCCCAGCGCGATGCTGAACCAACCGAGCGCACGGCCGAGCCGGATCCCCTTGTGCTTGACGATCATCTTCACCCCTTGCCTCGCGGATCTTGCCTCGCGGACTTCCTGCTGCCCGCCCGGCAAGCTCAGCAAACGGGGTGGTGTCGGCTCCTCAGCGAGTCGCGGGGGTGCGCGAGTTGGCAGGCGGGTCGTCCCGGCCCCCCAGGCTGCGGTCGAGGTCGACGCTGATCTTCAACGTCCCCGACGGCGTCTGGCAGTGGATCTTCACGGGCGGGAGGTGGCATGAGGGGCAGCAGGGCAACGGCACGCTGCTGTCGAACCAGTCGTTGCAGGCGAACCACGAGCCACACTTCGGGCACAGGCCCGTGATGAGGCGGTGTGCGGGCGCGTCCGCACAGGAGAGCGGTTCCCGTGGCGGCGCCGCGATGGTTGTGCGACCCGTCGGACGCTCGTCGATAGCGGCGGGTTCACTGCCGCAGACGGGGCACAGCGGTTGCGGGGCCCCCTTGTCGTACCAGCCGGGGCAGTAGAACCACCGGTCACACCACCCGCACAGTCCCCAGATCTCGGTGTCCATACGAACTCCCGTACGCGCTCTTCCGGGGCGTGGGGCTGGCACACCCGCCCGTGTGCGCGCGGAGTTCGCGCTGCACAACGTGCCGGGGACTCGGGCATCGTGGGCCGGGGCTCTGGTGTGCGGAGGGCGTCGCGCCCTGCCCGGCGAGGTATGCAGTTAGGTGGCTGCTATTGGTACTGGTTGACGGCCTGACTGTCAAGGGTTTCCCGCCGTCGATGCAAGAGAAACTTGCCGGTCGCGCGCCGGGGCCACGTCCGGCGCGGCCGGTGCGGTCACAACGACATCTCGCCGTCGATGATGGCGCTGGCGACGTCGTGGAGCCTGGAGCTGTGGCTGCGGGCGTGCTGGCGCAGGCGCAGGAAGGCGTCGGCGGTCGAGAGGCCGTGACGCTCGGCCACCACACCCTTCGCCTGCTCGATGACGACGCGGCTGTCGAGCGCGTGCTGGAGCTGGCTCGCCAGCTTCTCGCTTTCGGCGAGGTTGCGCGCGTTCACGATGTAGCCGGTGGCCATGTCCGCGAGCAGCTGGGCGATTTCGAGCTCGTCGGTGGGCCACTCCCGAGCACTCTCGGTGTAGAGGTTCAGGGCACCGATCCGCTCGCCCTCGACGACCATGGGGATGCCGGCCGCGGCGCGCAGTCCCTGCTCGACGGCGACGGGGGTGTACACCGGCCACCGGGTGTCGACGGTGAGGTCGGTGGAGGTGACCTGCTCGCCCTTCATGTAGGCGTCGTGGCACGGGCCCTCGCCGGTTCCGGCCTGGTGCTCCTCGACGATGGTCACCTGCTCGTCGGTCGCGCTGACGAACTGCAGCACCTCGTCGCGGTCCGCGAGTGACACCCCGGCACCGTCCACGCCGAGGATGTCCACCACCTGGTCGGTGAGCCGGTAGAGCGCGTCGCCGATCTCGTAGCGTCGCGCGATGGTGCGGGCGTAGTCGGCAAAGGCACGGTTGAGCGCGGACTGATCGGCCATGGCGCTCCCTTCTGCGGAGCCCGGGTGAGGGCGAAGGGGACGACCCTGACCCTGAAACAGGCGTCAACGTCTCGGCGAAGTGCAGACCGAAAGAGCGGTACCCACCCGCGAAGGAAGCGGCGGGCCACCAGCGTCTCAATCGCTGTGTTGCTTCCCCAGTCTAGCAGTCTAGCCGGACGGGGAGGTTGCGCGAGCGTCGTTTTCGGCTGGTTGGAGCCGCCGCTCCCCGCCCGATCGCCATGCTCAGCGGTCGACCTCGAAGTCGCGCGCGACCGGCAAGTAGCCGGAGGGGAGGAGGACCGGTCCCTCCGCCGGGGACCGGGGCGGTGGACCGGCAAGCCTGGGCAGGGTTACAAGGCCACCTCGAACCACACGACCTTTCCCCCTGTGGGGCACGGGGCCACGCCCCAGCATCGGGAGAGCAAGGCGACGAGCAGCAGGCCCCGGCCGCCCTCGGCCATCGGGTCGGGGGGCAGCACACCCCGCTCTCGCCGCTCATATGGCAAGCCTGCAGTGCCCCAGGCGGGGGAGCTGTCACCCACCTCGACGCGCAGCACACCGGGGTGGGGCACCGACAGCGCGAGGACGCAGGGGTCACCGGTGCCCGCCACCGCGTTGGCGACGAGCTCGCTCGTCAGCAGCTCGACGGTTTCGGCGGTCTCCGCGGGGAGCTCGGCGCTCACGGTTTCGCGCACGACCCGACGGGCGACGGCGGCGCTCGGCGTGGCCGGGGCCAGCGTCACTGTCCGGAGCGGCCCCGGTGGCGACGGGTGTGGGGTGGCGATTTCGTGCACGGCGCTGTCCAGGGGAGTCTTCGGACAGCGCCACCGGGGGGCTGGAGCGACGCTTGCGATCACGCGCCGGGGTCTCGAGCGCGGGCGCCGGGCTACCGGCGACGGAACTAGTGTAGGGCAGATCGAGGGGAATGCAGTCGATGTTGGGGCAACTGCTGAGGGTTGCCACCGGCGGTGGCGGGTCATCATCGCGAGACGAACCGTGAAAGGAACGCCGGACGGTGCAACGCGCACGCTTGCTGGCCCACACGCTCGTCGAGCTGGCCGACACGCTGGTCGCCGACTACGACGTCGTGGAGTTCCTCTACCTGCTCTGCGACCGCGCCGTGGAGCTCCTCGAAGCGGACGCGGCGGGCGTGCTGTTGATGAACAGCTCGGGAGGCCTCGAGGTGGCGGCCTCCTCCAGCAGCGACCTGCACAGCCTCGAGAAGTTCGAGGTGCAGACGAAGGAGGGACCCTGCGTCCTCGCGCACCGCAGCGGCAGCCGCGTCGAGGCAGAGGACCTCCTCGACCATGCCGAACAATGGCCGGCGTTCGTCGAGCACGCCGCGGCCAGGGGTCTGCGCAGCGTGCACTCCCGCCCGCTGCGGCTACGGGCCCAGCACATCGGTGCGCTGAACGTCTTCCGCGAGCGGCCCGGCCCTTTCAGCGACGAGGACGCGGTCGTCGCCGGAGCGCTCGCGACCATGGCCTCGATCGGCATGGTCCACCAGCGGGTCCTCACCGCTGCGGAGGAGCAGATCACCCAGCTCCAGCACGCCCTCGACAGCCGCATCGTCATCGAGCAGGCCAGTGCGGTGCTCGCGGACCGGGAGGGCATCGACACCGGTGAGGCCTTCGGACGGTTGCGGCGTTACGCGCGCGACAACAACCAGCGCCTGCACGCGGTCGCTCGGCGGTTCCTCGACCGGCAGATCGACACGGGGAGCTTCGGGGTCGGCTGAGAAGCGGGCGCGCTGTCCCCCGCTCGCCCAGGAGCGGCGGCGTCCTCGCCGAACTGCTTGCTCCGGCCCGGAGGATTTGCCAGAGTGACCCTCGCGGCCGACGCCCGTCTGCGTGGCCGCGATCGACATGCGGAGGGCGCGGGGTTGGCGGTCGAGGTGGACGTCGCGGTCGTGGGCGGCGGGCCCGCGGGGGCTGCCGCGAGCTACTACCTCGCGCGGCAAGGGCGATCGGTGCTCGTCGTCGAGCAGAAGGCCTTCCCCCGCGACAAGGCCTGCGGCGACGGCCTCACCCCACGCGCCGTGCGGATGCTCGTCGACATGGGACTCGGCGACCGCTTCGGCGACTGGCGGCGCGTGCAGGGAGTCCGGGTGCGCGCGGCAGCCACGACGAGGACCGCACGCATGCCCCCCACGCGACAGTGGTGCGACTTCGGGCTCGTCGTTCCCCGACGGGTGCTCGACGCGACCGTGCTCGACAACGCCGCGGCTGCGGGGGCGACGGTCCGCTACAACACGCGAGCCCTGCGGCCCGTCGTCGAGCGCGGCCGGGTCCGGGGCCTCGTCATCCGTGCGGGCGCGCGTGAGGAGACGGTCAGCGCCGCCTGGGTCGTGTGCGCCGAAGGCTCGACGGGCAGGGTGCTGCGCGCCCTCGGTCGCACGCACGACCTCCACTATCCCGTGGGGCTCGCACTGCGGCAGTACAGCCCGGCGGGCTCCTTACAGCTCGACTGGTTCGACGTCTACGTCGATCTTCGAAAGAACGGCGCGTTGCTGCCCGGGTACGGATGGGCGTTCCCCGGGGTCGGGGGTGCGGTCAACGTCGGCGTCGGGCTGTTGAACACCGCGCACGGGTGGAACCGCGTCAGCCTGCACGGCCACCTCGACCGGTTCGTCGCGCGGCTCGAACGCGACGGGGTCCTCGCTCCCGGCGCGCCGGTCGGCCGGCGCGGGGGCCGGTTGTTCATGGGCGGCAGCGTATGGCCCCCTCACGGCCCGGGTTACGTGCTCGTCGGCGACGCGGCCGGGATGATCAACCCCGCGACCGGCGAGGGCATCGCCTACGCCTACGAGACGGGTCGCACCGCTGCCCGGCACGTGCATGCGGCCATGGACTGCGGCGCGCAGTCCGTGCCGGAGTACACGCGCGAGGTCGAGCGGCACTACGGCGACTACCACCGGCTTGGCCGGGGCCTGGTGACCATGATCGCCGACCCCGAGCGCATGGAACGCCTCGTGACCAGGGCGATGGTCAGCGACCGGCGGCTGCGCTTCGCGCTCGGCCTGCTGTTCAACCTCCACGACGCGTCGCTGCGCCCGCTCGACCAGTACGGGGCGCGGGGCCTCGTGTGGCTGGCGCGCGCCACGGGCTGGGACCCGCGCCCTCCGAACGCAGCGGTCATCTCTCACCCGGCGCTCCACCGCCGATGACCCCCGGCTCGAGGCGCGCATGGCGGCGAGACCGCAGCCCTCACGCCCCCTGGGCGTCCAGAGGGCGACGTCTGGCAGCCCGGCGGGTCTCCCGTAGTGCGACGCCCCCGATGGCAAGCATGTCGACGAGGTACAGGACGTACAGCCAGGACCGCAGCCGTCGCCAGTCGAGCATGTCGGCGTAGCGCAGCAGCGCGACGAGCTGCAGCGCGACGAGGAGCATGAAGCTCACCGCGACGGGCCGCAGCCGCGTCCAGTCGTCCTCCCACAGGGCGAGGACGCCGGCAAACCCCATGCCGACGAGCCACGCCGCCACCGCCCGTCCGGTCAGCGGCGTGAGCTCCCACGGCCAGACCGCGGCGCCCGTCGCGACGGGCGCGACCAACATCGGGATCCCCACGACGACCATCACGAGCGCGTGGAAGCCGAACAATGCCTTGAACCAGGCCGGCAGTCGGGCGACCCGCGGCGGGTCCTCGCCCGGCATCCGCCGCTGCACGACGAGGCAGACCGCCATGAGCGGCGGCACGGCACCGTAGATGACCATCCACGTCCACGTGACCGCCACCGTTCCCGCGGTCGGGCCGGTGAAGTGGAAGCGGTCGAGATGCGCGAGCGTGACGCCCATCGTGAGCGACGCGAAGAAGAAGATCGTCACGGCGACGAGTCGGGCGCTAACCCATGTGCGCTGCCGCACGGCCACCCACTCCATCGCCATCGCCGCGAAGTAGCCCGCACCGAGGAACGCCGCGCTCACCGGCGGCACGACGGTCCAGGCGAAGTACTCGTCGGTGCGCTCGGTGAACACGAACAGCTGGACACCCGCGAGCAGAACGAGCACCCCCGACACGAGCAGCAGCCACCGCAGTCCCGCGGACTGCAGCCGCACCTGCGTGCGCGCCCCCTCCTCCGAGGGCTGCCCGCGCTTCGCCGCCGGGCGCACGGTTCCCTCCCGCGCTGACACGGGCTTCATTCTCCCGTGCCTCCGAGTCTTACGATGCGCGTGCGGGGGTGTCAAGGAGGTCGGGGGGCTTGGTCCGTTGACGACGCGGGCCGGTGGGGAGATGATCCGGCGTGCGAGCGGATGCGGGATGATGCGGGAGGGCGGAGCATGGCCACGCGGGTGCGCCGGCAGTCCTTCAGCGTGCTCACGCTCGACGGCTGGCTACCGGCCGCGCCGGCGGCCGTGTGGCCGTTCGTCAGCCAGCCGCAGCGCCTGAACCGCTGGTCGAGCGCACCGGTGCGGGGGCTCGAGGAAGGCGACAGCGGAGGCTTCGGCAGCGTCGGGGCGCTCCGGCAGGTCGTCCTGCCCCGCCCCCTGGCGCCCGTGACCGAGGCCGTCCAGTACGCCGACGCGCCGTTCCGGTTCGTCTACCGCGCGGTCGGATCGCGGTCCGTGCGCTACCACCGCGGCGAGATCCGCCTCCTTCCCGAGGGGGCCGGCACACGCCTGTGCTGGGAGCTCGGTATGGCCCTGGTCGCCCCGGGTGCCACGGCTTTCGTGCGCCGCACCCTCGCCCCCCAGCTCGAAGAGAGCATTCGCCGGCTGGCCTCGGTGGTCGGTGACGCCTCGCAGGACGCCGAGGCGGCGGGCGCGCACTCCACGCTCGCCTTCCGCGACGACGACGACCCCGCCGCGGCCGACGCCGCGCAGGCCACGGCGGGACGCCTACGCGCGCTCGCCGACGCGATGGAGGCCGGCGGTGACGCCCGGCACTGGTTCAGCCGCGTCTACCAGTACGTGACGGAGGCCATGATCGAGGCGTGCGCGCGCGGCGACGTCGCGCACCCCACGTGGACGCTCCGCCTCATTCCCCGCTTCCACGACCTCTACGTGCGCAGCGTGGATGGGTCGGCCGAGCCCCACTGGCAGGAGGCGTTCGAGGCCATCGACGCGGCCGGCAGCGCGACGGCGTCGGGGGCGCTGCCGTTCTGGCGCGCGCTCGTGGCGGGCGCGCGAGCCCATATCGAAGGGGACCTCCCCCGCGTCCTGGCCGCCACCTACGCCGACCACTACCGGCACCGTTGCGACTACGCCCGCTTCCGGGCCGACTTCCTCCTGCTCGCGACACCACTCCAGGCGGCCTGGCACCGCCTCGCGGGAGAGGTTCCGCCGCGCTGGTTCCCCGCTCACCTGCGCATGCTGGACCGCGTGCTGCCCGCGGAGGCGACCGAGCACCTCACCGCCAAACGCTTCTTCGACCCCCTCATCGCTCGTCGGACGGCGTTCGAGAACGGCCGGGCGATCGCCACGGCCGGACCTCCGCCAGGCAGGCCTGCGGGGCACGACCGTGGTGGCGACGGGCCATGACGAACATCGCGTGGAAGAACCTCGGGCATCAGCGCGCCCGCTTCCTGCTGTCGACGGGCGGCGTGGCCTTCGCGGTGCTCCTCATCCTCATCGTCCGGGGCCTCTACGACGGCATCCTGACGCAGGCCACCGACTACGCCCGCAACGTCGACGCGGACCTGTGGGTGAGCCAGGCGGCCACCCCCGACCGGCTCATCCAGTCCACCTCGACGCTGTCCGCCGACCTTCGCGACGAGCTCGCCGGCGTGGCGGGCGTGGCCGGCGTCTACCCGCTGCTGACCCGCGCCGTTACCTTCCCCCTCGACGGCCGCGACGTCGACCTCTTCCTCGTCGGTGTCGACGGCGCCCGCGCGGCGGGCTGGCCGAGGGGGCTCGGCGACGCCGCACCGAGACCGCGCCCCGGTGAGCTCGTCATCGACCGGGTGTTCGCGAAGATCCACGGCCTGGCGCCCGGCGACGTGCTCGACATCGGGGGTACCCGCATGCGCGTCGCCGCGGTGGTGCGCGGCGGCAACGCCCTCGTCTACCAGTACGCCTGGCTGCAGCGGCGAGACGTCGCCCGCCTTTTCGATGCGCAGGGCCTGGCGAGCCACTTCCTCGTGCGCACCGAGGGCGCGTCGACCGCGCGGGTCGCCCGCGACCTCGAACGGGAGGTCGCCGGCGTGCGCGCGCGGACGAGCCAGGCTCTGGCCGACGCCGAAGCGGGGACCCTCGGCGACGGCTTCCGGCCGATGCTGTTCGTCCTCGTGCTCATCGCCATGGCGGTGGGGGCGGCGACGATCGGGCTCATCATCTACACCGCAACGATCGAGCGGGCGCGGGAGTACGGGGTGCTGAAGGCGATCGGCTTCTCCAACCGCAGGCTGTACACGATCGTGTTCCAGCAGTCCATGATCTCCGCCGCGGCGGGCTTCGTCGCGGGCTGCGCGCTCGCCTTCGGGGTGGCGGCGCTCGCCGAGGTCCTCCAACCGGTCTTCGTCGCCTCGATCAGCCCCTCCGACGTCGGCTTCGCCGGTGCCGCGACCGCCGGCATGGCGCTCGTGGCCTCATTCGTCCCCGCCCGGCCTATCGCCCGCCTGCACCCGGCAGAGGTGTTCCGCGCGTGAGCGAGCCGGCTGACGCAGCGGCCGAACCGGTCCTGCGGGTCGAGGGCCTGGCGAAGACGTACGCGACGACGGCCGAGGAGGTGAGCGCGACGGTCGACGCGTCGTTCACGGTCGGCCGGGGCGAACTCGTCCTCGTCATGGGACCGTCCGGGTCGGGGAAGACGACGCTGCTGCTCATGTGCGGGGGGCTGCTGCGGCCGTCGTCCGGTCGTGTGTGGCTCGGCGGCGACGAGATCAGCGGCCTGGGCGAGCGGCACCTGCCGGAGCTGCGCTTGCGCCGCGTCGGCTTCGTCTTCCAGGCGGCCAATCTCCTCGCCAACCTCACTGCGGTCGAAAACGTACGGATCGTCCTCGAGGCGGCGGGTCGGCGGCGTGCGCCGGCCGAGGAGCGCGCGCGCGAGCTGCTCGCCAGGATGGAGCTCGAGCGCCGCTTCGACCACCTGCCCGCTCAGCTGTCCGGAGGCGAGCGCCAGCGCGTGGCCATCGCCCGCGCGCTGGCCAACGACCCGCCGCTCGTGCTCGCCGACGAGCCGACCGGTGCGCTCGACTCGCGCACCGGCGCGGGCGTCATGGGGATCCTGCGCGGACTCGTCGACGAGGGGAGCACGAGTGTCGTGTGCGTCACCCACGATCCCCGCATCGTCGGCCTCGCCGACCGTGTGCTGTGGCTCGAGGACGGCCGCCTGTCGGAGGGCGCGCAACCCGAGCCGCCGGCGCCGGTGGCGATCTAGTCCCTCATCGCGCGAGAAAATGATCCGGCCGGGCCATGGCCCGGGTTCACTTGCATCCGTATGGTCGGGCGCGACCCGGGCCGGATCTTCCCCCCCGCACGGCAAGCGGCGGCCGCTACAGCGAGGCTGCGGGCGACCGCGCGGTCTCGACGGGCCGCGCGTCGAGGCGCCACTCGGGGAAGCCGTCCTCGAGCTGGCGTGCGGTGCGCCCGTGGCGCCGCAGGACGCTCACCGCCTGCGGCGCGTAGACGCAGAACGGCCCCCGGCAGTACGCGACGATCTCGGTATCCTCGGGAAGCTCGGCGAGGCGGGCCTCCAGCTCGTCGACGGGAACGGACACCGCGCCCGGGATGTGCCCGGCGGCGTACTCCTCGGCGGGGCGGACGTCGACGACGACGGTGCCCCCGCGTTGGATGCGCTCCCACAGCTCCTCCCGCGAGACGGGCCCCTGCTCGTCATCGGGCGTGTCGAGGTACGCCCGGGCCGCGCGGTCGACATCCCCCAGGCGGGACCGTGCGAGGTCGCGCAACGCGATGACGAACCGCGCGACGTCGTCACCGGCGAGGCGGTAGTACACCCGGGTGCCATCCTTGCGCGCGGCGACGAGACCGCCCTGGCGCAGCACCTGGAGATGCGCGGACGTGTTCGTCACGCTCATGGCGGTCGCCCGAGCGATCGCCTCCACACGGCGTTCGCCCTGGGCGAGCAGCTCGAGCACCTCGAGGCGCTTGCCGTTCGCCAGGGCCTTGGCCGCCCTCGCGAGCTGGCCGTACAGCGCGTCCTTCAGCTGGCGGTTGCTCATGAGTCTGTCCACGGTCGGGCTCACCGGCCGAGCCCATGATAGCGAATTCTAGAGATCTATGGAATAATGGATGGCGTGCCGGTGGGTGGGGAGGGTGCGGCCATGGAGATCGTGGCGGTCGTCGACGAGGGCCTGGGCAACAGCTCGTACGTCGTCGGGCTCGGCGACGGGGGTGCGATGGTCGTCGATCCCTTCCGCGACCCGTCCCCCTACCTCCGCATCGCCGAGGAGCGCGGCTGGCGGATCCGCTTCGCCGCGGAGACCCACCTGCACGCCGACTTCGTCTCCGGCAGCGGTGAGCTGGCCGCCGGGGGCGCGGTGGTGCTCGCTTCGGGCGGCGCCCCGGTGGACTTCGACGCGCGGCTGCTCGACGACGGTGACGAGGTCGACGTCGGCGGTCTTACCCTGCGGGCCCTGGCGACGCCCGGGCACACACCCGAGCACCTCGCCTACCTCATCGAGGAGGACGGCCGATCGCTCGCCGTGTTCACCGGCGGGACGCTCATCGTCGGGGGCGTCGCCCGCCCCGACCTGTTGGGCGCCGCGCACACCGACCGCCTCGCCCGGGCCGCGTACCGGTCCGTGCGCGACCGCCTGCTGTCCCTGCCCGACGCGCTGACCGTCTACCCGACGCACGGTGCGGGGTCCTTCTGCTCCACGGGCGCCGGCGACGATCGCGTCACCACCATCGGCGCGGAGCGGGCGGCCAACCCGCTGCTGCAGGCCGCCGACGAGGACGACTTCGTCGCCCGTCTGCTCGGCGGCCTCGGCAGCTACCCGCCGTACTTTCTCGAGCTGCGGAACGTGAACCGGGCGGGCCCGCGGCTGTATGGGCCGAAGCCACCGGCCCTCGAGCCGCGTTCCGTCGAGGACCTCGACCGGCTGGTCGGCGCCGGTGCGGAGGTCGTCGACGTGCGCGGCGTCGCCGCGTTCGCCGCCGGCCACATCCCCGGCTCCCTGTCCATCCCCCTGCGTCCCCAGTTCGCCCCGTGGCTCGGCTGGCTCGTTGACCGAGGCCGTCCCCTCGTGTTCGTGGCCGACGCCGACACCGACCGCAGGCAGCTCGTCCGGGCGGCGCTGTCCATCGGCTTCGAGCGGCTCGCAGGGGAGCTCGCCGGGGGAGTGGACGCCTGGGCCGCCGCGGGCAGGAACCTCGCGCGCATCCCCCTGGTCGATGCCGCGCACGCCGAACAGCACCGGCGGGTTGTGGACGTCCGCCAGCACGGGGAGTGGGCGGCGGGCCACCTGCCCGGCGCCCGCCACGTCGAGCTCGGCGCGCTGACCGCTGCCGGCGACGACCTCGGCGGGGGGCCGCTGCTGACCCACTGCGCGCACGGCGAGCGCGCGATGACCGCGGCGAGCCTGCTCGCCCGTGCCGGGCACCGCGACGTCGCGGCACTAGCGGGCGGCCCCGAGGAGCTCGCCGCCGCGAGGGGCACCCAACTGCGGACGGCGCCGTGACCCCCCCGGCACCGGCCGGGGCGGGCCCGTGTCCCGTCCGGCTGGGACTGCGGGACAACCTCGGCCAGTTCGCCCTGCTCGTCGGCGTGAACGCCCTCGTCGGCGGGATGGTCGGTCAGGAGCGCACTGTCCTGCCGCTGCTCGCCGAGGACGCTTTCGGGCTCGGCTCGTTCACCGCGATGCTCACGTTCATCGCCGCGTTCGGGGTGACGAAGGCGTGCACGAACCTCTTCGCCGGGGCGCTGGCCGACCGCTACGGGCGCAAGCCCGTCCTGCTCGCCGGATGGGTCGTCGGGGCGCCCGTGCCGTTCCTGCTGATGTGGGCGCCCGCGTGGGAGTGGGTCGTGCTCGCCAACGTCCTGCTCGGCGTCAACCAGGGACTGGCCTGGTCGGTGACGGTCATCATGAAGATAGACCTCGTGGGGCCCGCCCGGCGTGGTCTCGCCATGGGGTTCAACGAGGCGGCGGGCTACGGCGCGGTCGCGGCGGCCGCCTGGGCGACCGGGGCGATCGCCGCCGCCTGGGGCCTGCGCCCCGCCCCGTTCTTCCTCGGCGTGGCGTTCGTGGGTCTGGGCTTCGGTCTGTCCGCCCTCTTCGTGCGTGAGACCGCAGGCCACGTCGCCCAGGAGGTCGCCGAGCAGGCGACGGGCCGCGGCGCGGGTGCCGCCACCCGAGGGACGCTCGCCGGCGCGGGCACGACGACCCGTGAGGTCGTCGCCCTCGCGACCTGGCGCCAACCCTCCCTGTCCGCCGCGAGCCAGGCGGGCCTGGTGAACAACCTCAACGAGGGCATGGCGTGGGGGCTTTTCCCCCTCTACTTCGCCGCGGGAGGCCTCGGCGTCGCGAGGGTCGGGCTGCTCACCGCAGTCGCTCCTGCGGTTTGGGGCGTCGGCCAGCTGCTCACCGGCGGGCTGAGCGACCGCATCGGGCGCAAGTGGCTCATCGCCGGCGGACAGTGGACCGAGGCCGCCGGCCTGCTCGTGATCGCCTCGGGCGACACCGCAACGGTCTGGGCGGCCGGCAGTGCCCTGTTCGGCGCGGGAACGGCGATGGCCTACCCCACCCTGCTCGCCGCCGTGGGAGATGTCGCTCATCCCTCCTGGCGCGGCGCGGCCATCGGGGTCTACCGGTTCTGGCGCGACATCGGCTTCGCCGTCGGCGCGGTCCTCGCCGGCGTCCTCGCGGACGCGTACTCCACGACGACCGCGATCGTCGTCGTCGCCGCCATCACCGCAGCGAGCGGTGCCGACGTCGCCGCGCGCATGCGCGAGACGCTCGTGGCTGCACCGTTGGCGCCGTCAGCGGGTCAGCGCCGCTGACCGCCGAGGTTTCGCCAGGAACCCCCTTAGACGCAGAGGTCCCCCGACACGCCGCGCCGGCAGTGGAAGCGCTCCTCGGCAGAGTCGACGTACCAGCCCGTGTCGTTGCGGGCGAGGTACAACCGGAGGTCGCTGCCGGCCACCGCGTCGTCCGCGAGGCCCCAGACGAGCACGGCGGCTGTCGCCTCCGCGCCCTCGGACGCGAGGACCCGTGCCGTCACCTCCCAGACGTCCGAGCCGAGCTGCGGGCCGGCCACCTCGGCCGCCAGCGCAGTCGCGAGCTCACCGGGCGTGCCGAAAGCCGGGTCGTCGGCCTGGCCGTAACCGACAGGGACGTCGGCGGGCACCCAGCTGGTCGTGCCGGGCTGCCACCCCTCGGGCAGGTCGGCGGCGGGGAAGTACGTGCGGAGCTGCTCGACGAGTCCTTCCGGCGTGTGAGGGGTCGCCGGCTCGCCGCGGTCACCCGGCGGGGTCGGCTCAGTGTCGTCGTCGTGGGCCGCTTCTTGGGCCGCTTCGAGCTCGCCTTCGAGCTCGGCGATGCGCTCCTGCGCCTGTTCGAGCTGCGCCCGCACGTCCGCCGCCTCGTCGTCCGTGCCGGACTCGCCGCCCGGACCGCAGGCGGCGAGCAGGAGGACGAGCGCGCAGCAGACGGTGGCGAGCTGGCGGTAGGCGGAAGGGTGGCGCATGCAGGCAACGTAGCAGCCGCCACGTGCGCCAGATGCATGCAGGTCACGCAGCGCGGGTAGGCGATCGGTGATGGTTGACCGACCTGCCGCCGTCCACCTCACCGCAACCGACGCCGTCACGGTCCTGCGTCTGCTCGAAGGCCTCGGCCGGCTGCTGCGGGCCGAGGCCTTCGACGACGCGCACCGGAGCACGCTCGTGGACGGGGCGGTGTTCCACGAGGAGTGGCAGGCGAAGCTGGCCGAGCAGGTCGCTGCGGCCACGGGCCTGATCAGACAGCAGCTCGACGGGTACGACGTGGACGCCGTGATGGCGGGCGCCACCAGGGGAGACGAGCGCGACCACTGACGCGCCGGCTGCGTTGGGCGAGGTCGGCTGATCCGGAGGTGCGACGTGATCGAGACGGTGAACCCCGCCACGGGCGAGGTGCTCCGCCGTTACGAGCGCCACGACGACGCCGCCGTGGGGGAGCGGCTGGCGCGGGCGTGGTCGCGGTGGCAGGACGACTGGGGGCACCGCCCGCTCGACGAGCGCCTGGGCGTGCTCGCAAAGGCCGCCGAGGTGCTCGAGGCGCGTCGCGACGACCTCGCCGGCCTCGTCACCGCGGAGATGGGCAAGCCGATCACCGCCGCGCGCGCGGAGGTGGACAAGTGCGTGTGGCTGTGCCGGCACTACGCCGAGCACAGCCCCGGGTACCTGGCGCCGGAGCAGCACGACACCGAGGCCGTCCGCAGCTACGTCCGCTTCGACCCACTCGGGCCCGTGTTCGCGATCATGCCGTGGAACTTCCCGTTGTGGCAGGTGCTGCGGTTCGCGGTGCCGGCGCTTGCGGCGGGCAACGTCGGGTTGCTGAAGCACGCCGCCGCAACCACGGGGTGCGCCCTCGCGCTCGAGGAAGCGTTCCTCTCCGCTGGCCTGCCCGAAGGTGGCTTCACGGCGCTGGTGATCAGCCACGAGCAAGCGGACCGGATCATCGCCGACCGACGGGTGCGTGGCGTGACGCTGACCGGCAGCGACGGGGCCGGACGGGCCGTCGGCGGCGCCGCGGGGCGGCACCTGAAGAAGACCGTGCTCGAACTCGGGGGATCCGACCCTTGCACCGTCCTCGACGACGCGGACCTCGCCATGGCGGCGAAGACGGCGGTGGCGAGTCGCTTTCTCAACTCCGGGCAGAGCTGCATCAACGCGAAGCGGATCATCGTCGCCCGGCAGGTCTACGAGGAGTTCGTCGAACGCTTCTGCGAGGAGGTCGCACAGCTCGTCGTCGGCGACCCGACCGACGAGGAGACCGACGTCGGGCCACTCGCCCGCGCCGACCTGCGCGACACCGTCCACGATCAGGTGCGCCGCACGCTCGACCACCAGGACGGCGGCACCCTTCTCACGGGTGGTCAGCCCGTCGAGGGTCCCGGGTTCTACTACCCCCCGACCGTGCTGCGCGACGTGAATGCGCAGGCCCCCGCGGCGGCCGAGGAGGTGTTCGGGCCCGTCGCCGTGCTCATGGACGCCGAGCACGACGAGGCGGCCCTGGCGTTGGCGAACAGCTCACGGTTCGGGCTCGGCGCGGCGGTGTGGACCGGCGACCTCGAGCGGGGTGAGCGGTTCGCGGCCCGCATCGAGTCGGGCATGGTCTTCGTCAACGAGCTCGTGAAGTCCGACCCCCGGCTGCCCTTCGGGGGCGTGAAAGACTCCGGCTACGGGCGGGAGCTGGCGGCCCCCGGCATCCGCGAGTTCACGAACGCGAAGACCGTGTGGGTCAACGCACCGTCCACGCCAGGCGGGAGGCGGGCGCAGTGAGCCGGCCTCCTTCGAGAGCCCTCAGCGGACGGTGACGGCGACGCGCTGCACGGCGTTCACCGCGTAGCCCCCGAGGTTCCACGACGGCGTATCCGGCTGGGCGTTGCCGGACGTGTCCCGCGCCCGGCAGCAGACCTCCGTCTCGCCAGGGGCGTCGGCGTGCCAGACGGCGCGCCAGGCGGTCCACGCCGCGGGGTCGGAGGGCGTGTGCAGGTCCGCGCCCTGCCAGGTGCGGCCACCGTCCGTGCTGACCTCCACCGCGGCGATCGGCGCCCGTCCCGCCCACGCCCGGCCGCGCAGCTCGTGCGTGCCGCGGTCGACGATGCGCCGGCGGGTGAGGAAGTCGGGGATGCCCGGCGGGATCATGAGCGAGCGGACCGCGAGCCTCGTAACCGGATCACCGACCTCGTCGGGGGTCTGGCGGAACCGGTACGAACCTGCCTGCTGATAGCCGTCGAACGGCGTGGTCGTGAGGTCGATCGACGTCAGCCACTTCACACTCGTCATCCCGTACCAGCCGGGTACGACGAGGCGGACCGGCGCCCCGTGCTGGGGTGGCAGGGCGACGCCGTTCAGCCCCCACGCCAGCAGCGCCCCCGTGGCCCGCAGCTCGTCGAGGGTGATGCTCCGGGCGTACGCGTGCTCGACGCCCCCCTGCACGCCGCGGTCGGCACCGGTGAACACGACCTCGATCGCGTCGGGGGTGACGCCGGCCTCGTCAATGACATCGGCGGCGGGCGTGCCCGTCCACTCGCCGGTGCCGACCGCTTCGAGGAGCCATGGTTGGCTGACGGGGCGGGGTGACAGCCGCGCCCTGCCGTTGCCCGCGCACTCCATGGTCACGCGCCGGGTGACCGTAGGCCGGGCGCGCAGCTCGTCGAGGGTGAGCGTCAACGGGCGTGCGACCCACCCGCCGATCCGCAGCCGCCAGGTGGCGGGGTCGAGTGCGGGGATGTCGAAGTGCGTGAGCAGGTAGTGCAGCCCGAGCGGGGTCACGTCGTAGCGCAGCGCCTCGAGCGGCATGCCGTGGTTGCGGGTGGCGAGCTGCAGCTCCTCGATGCTGATCCCGGGCTGCTCGGCCGAGTCGAGCGTCACGTACTCCTGGGACGTCACGGTTTCCTCCTCGCCTTCGCGGGGGCGCCGCCACGGACCCGCGCGGACGTCCCCCTGTGACGACCACCTAACCGCATGCCGCCGGCGCTGTCGAGCCCGAGCCACGGACCTTCCCGACGCTGGCGCCTGGCCCGGGCGTGGGCCGCGCCTCGGACGAACCCGTCGAGGAGCTGTTGACGCCATGTCGCGTGGGTGTCGGCATTGACCGCGGCGTACCTCAGTCCCGTACCGCGGGCCGCAGCGGCGTCGGCTGCGTGTCCGGAAGGCGACGTGCCGTCCCCGGGGTTCGTCGATGTCGAGGGCAACGTCCACGGGGAAGCGATCGCGTGTGTGGTCTGGTACGGCATCGCCCGCGGGGTGAGCTCGAGCGAGTATGCGCCTTCCCGGGGGCGCGGCGCGACCAGATGGCGACCTTCGTCGTGCGCGCCGCCGAGCTCGTCCGCCAGCGACCGCTGGTCTCCGCGGGCGAGGAGAACCTGCCCGACGATCCCTACCTTGGGGAGGGTGTGGGAAGACCGGCAGGTCGGGTCGTGGCGCTCCAGCTCGTGGACGGAGGCCGACAGCTTCTCGTAGGCCTGCCGGAGCGCCTCCCCCGCCCGCTTGCGCTCCGTCACGCCGCGGATGGCTTGCCGACACCACCCTGCCGTGCTCGGTCTCCAGAGGCCTCAGGCTGATGTCGACGGGGAACTCGGTGCCGTCCCGGAGTCCGTGCGTCTGGTGAGGCTGGGGACGTCTCGCCCGCGAACTTCTACACTTTCGCGCTCCGCGACGGCATCGACGCCCGCGATCGGGAGAAGGTCGGCGATCTCCGCGGGACGCATCGGGTGGCCGAGCAGGAAGCCCTGAGCCATGTGAAAGCGGAGGTTGCGGACAGCGATGAGCTGCTCAGGGGTCTCCACGCCTTCTGCCACCACCTGCACGCCGAGGTCCTCGGTCAAGCCGGCGAGCGCGGTGACGATCGCCTGCTCGTTGCCGCCTTTGCCGAGCCCGGCCACGAAGGAGCTGTCGACCTTGAGAATGTCGAGCGGAAGCGTGCGCAGATGGGTCAGGCTGGAGTAGCCGGTTCCGAAGTCGTCGAGGGCCACGCGCATGCCGAACGCCCGCAGCTCGCGAAGCGTCGCGGCCAACGGCGCCGACTCCTGGTCGCCGTCGGTTATCGCCGTCTCGGTCAGCTCCACGACGATGTCCGCGGGTCGGGCCCCGGCTGCGAGGACCGCGGCGCGGACCTTGCTCGCGAAATCGGGTTCCGCGAGCTGGCGTGCGGAGAGGTTGATCGCCATGAGCAGCTCTTCGTCCTCGGGCATCTGTGCGCGCCAGCGGGCCGCCTGCGCGCATGCCTGGGCGATGACCCACTCGCCGATGGGGGTTATCAGGCCCCGGGCCTCCGCCACCGGGATGAACTCGGCCGGGGGGACCGGCCCGTCGACGCCGTGGTGCCAGCGCAGGAGTGCCTCCGCGCCGATCACCTGCTCGGGGCGTCCTCGGACGGGCAGGCCGACGATCGGCTGGTAGACCAGGGAGAACTCACCGCGGATAAGGGCCCCCCGCAGGTTGCGGTCGATCTGCTCCTTGCGAACGATCCGAGCCCGCAGCGCCTCCCCATACGTCTCGACGCCGCCGGGGCCACGCTGCTTCGCGTAGTACATCGCGGTGTCGGCGCGGCGCAGCAGCTCCTCGGCGGCGCAGGCGCGATCGCTGGTCGCGATGCCGATACTGGTGGTGACGTGCACGCCGCCGTCGACGAGCGGGTAGGGCCTGCTGACGCTCTCGGCGATGCGCCGGGCGATGTCCAGCGCAGTGGTGGCGTCGGTCCGCTCGCACACGAGGATGAACTCGTCGCCTGACTGCCGCGCGACCGTGTCCTCGCTCCTGGCGACGGCGCGCAGGCGGGCAGCGACCTCCCCGAGGAGCTGGTCGCCGGCCTCGTGCCCCAGCGCGTCGTTCACGCGCTTGAACCCGTCGAGATCGATGAAGAGCACCGACACCGGCAGGTTCGAGCGCATCGTCCTGTTGAGCGCCTGCTCGAGGCGGTCCATCAACAGGACGCGGTTGGGCAGGCCCGTCAACGGGTCGTGCAACGAGCGGAAGCGCAGCTTCTCCTCGAGGTGCAGACGCCGTACGGCGCTGGTGATCACGTTGTTCGCGGAAGCGATGAACTCCATGTCCCCGTCGTCGCAGTCGTCGGTGCACTCCACCATGAGGAGGCGGTCAGCGGTGGGGGACACCGGCGCGAGCGCGTGCTCGGCGATGCTGACGGAGCAACGGTGCGGGAGCGCCTCGCGTACGACCGTCGCCGCGTGACGGGCGAAGTCGGCGGGGTCGCGCTGCGTCAGTGCCTGCTCGCTCATGCGGGCGAGGGCCGAGGCCCTCGCGGCACGCCGCTCGAAGGCCGCGGTGATGACCTGCTGCGCGGCCAGCTTCGCTCTGGCGACGTCGCGCTGCCGGGCGGTCCGGTCGGAGGCGACGACGTGCAGCTCGAGCTTGAGGGCGGCGCCCACGATGAACAGCCAGGCGCCGACCGCTTGCATGACGTGGATGGCGAGGTCATGCGCTTCGACCGGCCGGACCCTGCCGCCGACGCCGTGGGTGTGCACGAGGATGTGCAGGTGCGTCAGACCACATCCGAGGAAGAACATGATCGCCGCACCGCGGACGAGCAGTACCACCCTCGGTGACGCGCTCGGCATGCGGATCCTGGGCGCCACCACGAGCGCGATGACGAAGTAGCCGAGCGCGACGCTGCCCGACAATGCCAGCATCGCCGGTGTCGACGTGTCGATGCCTCCCCCCGTCCTCGGTCCTTCCCGGCCTCCTCCATAGTCGGGTGCATGCACGCAGGACTCCATGATCCGATCGGATCATCTTTGGTGCGCGGTGTGACTACCACCCGCCCGCGGGAGGCGTGGTTCCGGCTACCACTCCCGCTCGATCTGCCGGAGGAAGGCCTCCGTCTGCGCTTCCGCCCGCCTGCGCTCGATGTCGGCATCCGCCTCCGGGATGCCGACCGCCTGGCCGAGCGCACGGGCGGCGAGCACCTCGCGCGCCTCGTCGGCGTCTCGGGCCCACAGGTCCCATTCGAACCCGCGCGGGACGGCCAGCTCGGCAGCGACGGCCCCGGCGAGCACCGATTCCTCCTCGACGAGGAGGACGCCGACGGCCTCCATGGCGTCTTGTAGCGCCGCCCGCACCGGTTCGGCGACGGCGGGCACCTCGCCGCGCATGAGCACGGCGCCGTCGACGTGCACTGCGACGAGGTGGTCGTGGGCCATGAGCACCGGCCACTCGATGTGCGCCTCCGGCGCGCAACCCGTGCGCGCGCCGGCGAGGTAGGCGGCGATGAGCTGCGGTGTGGACAGCGACGGCCCCGCAGGCACACCGAGCGGTGAGGGAAATGCACGCTCGTCGCTCATGACGATCCTCCTTGGGCCTGCCCGGCCAGGCGGGCCTCCCGGGAAACAGCGCGGCCCGCCACGTCCATCGGCAGGCACCTCGTCACCACCGTGCATCCATGAAAGCGGCTTGTCCGTCGTCGCGAAAGGCCCGAGCTCACCGGCCGCCGTGCACGGCCGCCTGCCAGCTCCCTGCGATCGACTTCGCGCCGAGCTGGCCGCGCGACCCGCCGAACCCGGCACAGGCCGTGCGCGCTCGAGCCGCCGCAGCGTCATGGTCGGCCGACGGTGACCTCAGCCAGGCCATGTCGATCCTTCGCTCTGGCGCAACGCGCAGGTTGACGCGTGCTACCAGCCGTAGCCGATCCCGCGGGCGAGGAAGCTCGCCATCTGTCCCCGGGTGACCGGGTCGCGGGGGCAGAAGCGGGTCGGCGCGCAACCCGCGGTGATGCCCGCATCGGCCACCGCGTTGATCGCCTGGCGGTGCGCCGAGCCGGCGCCGTCGGCGAAGCGGTCCTCATTGTGGAGGGCCAGTGCGAACCCACGAGCGAGGAAGGTGGCCATCTGCTCGCGGGTCACCGCGGTGGCCGGTCCGAAGCGCCCATCGCCGAGGCCTGCCGCGACGCCTGCTGCGGCGAGCGCGTTGATCGCTCGGCGGTGCACCGAGTCCGCAGGCACGTCGCCGAAGTGGTCCTCCTCCACGGGCGGCAGGTTCAGGGCGCGGGCCAGGAAGGTGGCCATCTGGTCGCGGCGGACGGGGTCGTCGGGGCCGAAGAGACCGTCGGGGCGACCGGCGGCGACGCCCCGCTCGGCGATCGCCGCGACGTTGTAGGCGTGGGGGGAGAGCCCCGGCACGTCGGGGAAGGCGACGAAGCCGAACTCGGCGATCTGCTGGGAAGGTGGGTGGGCGTTGCGGGCGCGCAGCGCGAGGAACAGATCGGCTGCGGCCACGCCGATGCCCTGCCCGCGGAACGGCACGTCCTCGACCCGTGCGCCGTTCCAATCCCAGCCGGACACGGCCAGCTCCTCGGGGCTGCCGCCGACGGTTCGCTGCGCCACCTCGACGCGGGCGACGGTGGCCAGGCCGACGAGGTCGGCGAGCACGGCGTGGTCGACACCATGCGCCCAGGCAGCCCGGCGGTACTCCCCGACGACGAGCGGGTCGTGGACCCACGGGTCCGCGACGCTGCGCAGGTAGGGGAAAGTCCTGCCGTCGAAGGCCCACGACTGCTCGACGTGCTCGCTCGTGCCGGCGTGCGCGGCGGAGTAGACAGCCTCGACGAGGGCACCGTCGTAGATCAGCACCTTGCCGCCCGTGCCGGTCACCGCGCCCCGCCACCCGTTCGTCCCGGCGGCGCCCTCGTGGCCGTAGCCGACGTAGACCTGGTCGGCCACGGTGGCGGTCACGTGACAGGCGCACTCGGGACGCAGTCCCGCCGCCACACGGCCGGCGGCGAACGTGCGGGCGGTCACCGCCTGAGCCTTCAGAGCCTCCAGTGGCCAGTTGCCGGGCATCTCGTCGACCCCGAGCAGGTAGTCGTCCATGGGCAGCGTCACCACGGGGCGCAGCACACCACCTCCGGCGCTGACCTCGAGATGGCCGCGGTTCAGGCCGCCCTCGTGGTTGGCACCCGACCGCGCGACCTGCGGCAGGCGCAGCGCCGCCGGCCCCCCGGTGGGGTAGGTCACGGCCACGGGCCCCGGACCTCGCTCGATCTCGGCGCCGTTGCCGTCGAGCAGCACGAACGCGCCGTCGTGCGCCAGGGTCCACTGCGTGCCGGGGGGCATGAGGTGCCCGGGGGCTCCGGGTGCGAGCGCCACGGCGACGCCGCCGCCCGGCGACTGCAGGAGGACCCGCCCGGGGTCGGCGACGGCGGGGTTGCCGTGGAAGAGGGCGACGCGGATCTCGTTGGCGGTCGCCGGGTGCGAGCCGACCCGCACGCCGGTGTAGTAGTGGTGCAGCATCGTCTCGTGGTCGGCGCCCTCGCGGGCCATGCTGTAGGCGCCCCACTGGCTCAGGCCCACGCCGTGGCCCTCTCCCCTCCCGGAGATCCGGAACGCCGGCGCCGGGCGGGCCGCGCGCATCGGCTGGTCGGTCGGCGCGCGTGCGGGTGGCCGGGGCTTGAACGCCGCGATCGACGTCGCGGGCTCGGACTCGGCCTCGGGCGCTGACACCTGCGCCGCATGGTGAGCCATGCCGAATGTCATGGCAGCGGACAGCACACCGAGGATGGCGATGCCGATGCCGGCATGCAGGGTCGAAGCCACGGTTCACCTTCCGCGGCGGGATGAGGTTGACGCCCGCCACGACTTCCGAAGGGTAGTGGCGCCCCGGGCGTTCGCACCAGTCGCCCACGGTGGGAGGGGGATGGCGCGCGGGGTCTCGGATCCGTCCCGGCCTCCCGGCGGATCGGCTGAGCGCTCGGCAAGACGCAGGCGGCCAGCCGACCTACCGGCTCAGTCGGCGCAGCGTTCGGCGCGTTGCGCCCCGGTGCGCGACGCCTTCGGCGAGACCGGGGTCAGGCAGCGTCGCACGGCGATGCCGTGGAAGTCGCTCGCGCGCTGGCCGGGGGACGGGACGACCGTGGCCAGGATCTTGCCGGTGGCCGTGTCGAGCACGGAGAAGCCGGGCGTCTCACCCTGGATGGCGTGGGGTCCGCTGCGCGGTTCCGGCCCGCGAAGGCTCACGTACACGCGCGTGCCGTCCGGCGAGAAGTCGAGGATGTCGGGGGAGCGGCCGACGAACGGGATGGTGCGGAGCACCTCGTCGGTGGCGGTGTCGACCACGATGGCGTTGCTCGACGCGCGGTTGACCATCCACAGCTCCCCGCCCGAGGGGCTGACCCGCACGCCGTGTGCGTCGACGCCTCCGCTGCCGGCCGTTCGCAGGAGCGTGTGGTCGCGCGTGTCGAACACGTACCACTCCCCGGCAGGCGGGTCGACCAGGCCGTGGTTGGCGTACATCTTCGTGCCGTCGGCGGAGCGGGCGAGGCCGCAGTTCGCCTTGACCACGTCGGGGTCGAAGACCCGCACGAGCCGGCCCTCGTGGAGGTCGACGACGACCAGCCCCCCCGCCGCGGGGCCGAGCGTGACGTAGGCGTAGCGGCTGTCGGCGGTGTACTCATGGCAGACCGGGCGGGCGCTCGGGAACCCCTCCCACTGCCGGAACAGCGGGTCGTCGGCGATCCTGATCGTCCGTCCGAGCGTGAAACGCTCCGCGTCGAGGTCGAGCAGGATCTCGGTCAGCGTGCCGGCGCCGATGTTCGCCACCCACACCGCGGAGTCGTCGGGGGTCACCGCCGCCATGTGCGCCGTCGCCCCGGTCGGGATCACCGCGACGACCTGGCGGTCTACCGCACGGATCACCACGACGTTGCCCGAGCGGGTGTTCGCCACGAAGGCGTACCGCTGGCGCGAGTCGAAGTCGATCATGTGCGGCGTGTCGACGATCCCGTCGAGCTCGATGCGGGCGAGCTCGCGCAGGGCCGGGCTGTACACGTGGATGCGGTTCATCCCCGCCCCCTGGTCGAGGGCCCAGATCTCGTAGCGCTGCGGTCCGGTCGGCCGTGCGGGCGCGCCGTCGGCCGCCGGCAACGCGACGAGGCTGGCCGCCGTGGCGAGCAGCACCGCAAGGGCGACGGTGAGAGCGCGCCTGCGGGGCGGCCGAGCAGTCGTTGCTTGCCCCGCCGCAATCTCGTGCACCTGGCTCCACATGGTGATCTCCCCCCGGCCGGTTGACCCTCTCCGCCGGCGGGAGTATCCGCGTGCCGGTGGGCGGCACGCAACAGGGAGAATGCGTAGAAACCGTCCTGGCCGTGCGGGCGCCGGCCGGGGCGCAAAGCCCACCTCCGGGCTCCACGTGAATCGCTGTCCTCGCCCCGGGCGCCCCGGAGCGGGTAGCGGCGCTCCAACGTCCGGCGGGGGTGCAGGCGGTGACGAGCCGGCTGTCCCCGGCCCTGCCCGCGCTCGCCCAGCGGAGCGCCGGGCCTCCTCGAGCGCCGCCGCTCATGCTCCGCACGCACGGGTGGGGCGGCAGCCGGGAGCGGGGACAGGGCACCAGGCTGCCGGGACGCGACTTCGTCGACACGGGCGCGGGCACGCTCGCGCGCCTGCTCGCCGAGGGCTACGTCGTGGTCACGTGGGACCAGCGGGGCTTCGGCTGCTCCGGCGGGGAGATCCGCATCAACGACCCCGACGTCGAGGGCTGTGACGTCAGGGCCCTCATCGACTGGGCGGTGGAGAACGCGCCGGTCGCGACCGACGCCTCCGGCGACCCCGTCGTCGGCATGTCCGGCGGCTCCTACGCCGCGGGCATCCAGACGATGGGCGCAGCCGTGGACCCCCGCGTCGACGCCATCGCTCCGGAGATCTCCTGGTCGGACCTGCGCTACGCGCTGTACTCCGGGTCGGTCCTCAACCAGGGCTGGGTCACGCTGCTCTACGGCTACGGCACGGGGTCGGGCACCGCGCTCGTCGACGTCGAGCTCGCCGGCAGCGTCCCGGTCGGCGGGCAGGCGGCAGCGGCCCTGACGCCCGGGCCCGGCGCGACCGCTGTGGACAGCGCCGCCCTCCCCACCCGTCCGGCTGCGAAGGGAGCGCTGCGGGCGTGGGCGGCGGTGTGCCCGGCCTGGCCCTCGTCGCGCTTCTCGCGGCCGCGGGCTGCCGCACAGTCCGCATGGGCCGTCCGCCCGGCAGAGGCCCCCGGGGATAACCGCCGGCCCATGGGGGAAACCGGACGCGAACCGCGCCCGCAGTCCCGAGGAGGCTTGCCATGGAGAGCAACACCGACGCGATCGAGCTGTTGACCCGCGACCACCGCCACATCGAGACCCTGTTCGAGCAGTACGAGGGCACGACCGACGTGGAGGAGCGCACGAAGATCGCCCACGAGGTCGTCCACGACCTCGCCGTCCACGGCGAGATCGAGGAGCTGCTGTTCTACCCGAGGCTGCGAGCGGCCGTCCCGGACGGGGAGGCGCTGGCCGACGAGGCCGTCGACGAGCACCTCGAGATCAAGCAGACGCTGAACGAGGTCGACAAGATGACCGCCGACGAGGCCGGCTTCGACCAGCGCATGCAGCAGCTGGTTAGCGAGGTGCGCCACCACGTGGAGGAGGAGGAGTCCACGCTCTTCCCCCGGGTGCGCGAGGCGCTTTCCGCCGACGAGCTCGCCAGCCTCGGCAGGGCCCTCGACGGCGCCCGCTCCATCGTGCCGACGCGCCCCCACCCCTCGGCCCCGACGGGTCCGATCGGCAAGCTTGCGGCGGCGCCTGCGGCCGCGCTCGTCGACCGCGTGCGCGACGCCGTGCGGTCCCGGTTGGACGACCGCTCCTAGCAACGCCCCGCCCCGAAAGGGGGGCTTTCGCTCCCCCCGATCCGGCGCTACCGTAGGAGGCGCGGGAAGGGGGACACGTGAACGACATCAGCGCCCTCGCGGCATGCGTACGGGGGCAGGCCGCGCAGGCCGAGGCCTGGCAGGCGGCAGAGCTCCATCTGCTCGAGCTCGCCCTGACCGAACACCTCGCGGCGCTCGGTGTGGCGGTGAACGCGGACGTGGCGGTCGCCCTGATGGCGACCGCCACGCTGCTCGGCGAGCACGCCCCCGAGTGGGGCGGCGACGCCCGCGACACCCTTGCCGAGGTGGCGCAGCTCGGGCTGTGCCTGCTCGAGCGCAGCAGCCCTACGAGCCCTGCCTGATCGCCTCGACCGACAGCTCGATCCGGACGTCCTTGCCGACGAGCCAACCGCCGGTTTCGAGCGCCTGGTTCCAGGTCAGCCCGAAGTCCTCCCGGTTGAGCCTGGTCCCTGCGGAGAAGCCGATGCGCACGTTGCCCCACGGATCGGTCGCGGCACCTTCGAACTCGACGTCGAGGGTGACGGGGCGGGTGACGCCGGCGACGGTGAGCTCGCCGTCGACCAGCCACTCCCCACCCTCGTGCCGCACGTGGGTCGACCGGAACTCCAGAGCGGGGTGATTCTCGGCGTCCAGGAAGTCACCGCTGCGCAGGTGGGTGTCACGGTCGGGCGAGCGCGTGTCGATGCTCGCGGCCTGGATGGTTACCCGCGCGGACGACTGCTCGATGTCCTCAGCGATGTCGATCATGCCCTCGAACTCGTTGAACCGGCCCCGCACCTTCGCAAGGCCGAGGTGGCGCACGACGAACTCGACGACCGAGTGGTCGGGGTCGATGGCGTAGGTGCCGGCCTCGGGGGCCTGCACGCCGGCGACGGTGCGGACGGAAACAGCTTGCGACATGGTGCTCTCCTTCTTGGGGTGCGGCGGCGCCGAAGCGCCCTGGGAACGGTTTCAGGGGTGTGTGGAGTGAGAGATTCCTACTCCCCCCGGGGTGGCAGACCCGTACCGAGCCTGCTCCCGGGCGAGGTCGAGGCGGCCGATGCGCGAGCGTGCATCGAGCGCGTCCTCGGTCAGGCGGTCCGCGGGCACGATCCAGGCGAGCTCGAACTGCAGCCCGTCGGGGTCGCGCCCGTACACGCTCTTTGTCGTGCCGTGGTCGCTCGCGCCCACGAGCGCGCCCGAGTCGGCGAGCGCCCGCTCGAGGCGGCCGAGCGCCTCGAGCGTGTCGACCTCCCACGCGAGGTGGTAGAGCCCGACGCTGCTGCGGCCGGCCGGGAACGGCTGCGCCGCGGAACCGATGCCGAAGAGCCCGAGGTCGTGGTCGTTCGTGGAACCGGGGGCCTGGAGGAACGCCGCGTCGAACCCGACGTCCATCGGCAGGCGACGGAAGCCCAGCACGTTCACGTAGAAGGCGGCGCTGCGCTCGACGTCGCGGACGAACAGCACCGCGTGGTTCAGTCGCGTGATCACCGCACCGGCCCTCTCGAAAGTTGATCCTTCAACCTCATGTCCTCCACCATAGCGCGCTATTGAGCCTTCAACAACAAGTTGGTCGACGCGTTTCGCGCCGAGGCAACCGGGCCACTGGGGTCGCGGATGCAGAGCGCTGCCGAGCGGGTGTACGCACTGCTCGTGGCCGACGACGACCACGGTGCGGGGACCTGCCCGACGACGCCTGCTGAGAGGTTCTCCCGCAACGTCGCTGCGGGGAGAGGGGCGCGCGTCACCTCGAGAGGCCCCCGACGCCCGGCGAGGTCACCCGCCCGCCGGCCGATAGTGCACGACCTTCGTCGTCGTCACCTCGTCGAGTAGCTCGGGGCCGTAGCCGTAGCCCAGACCGCTCGCCTTTTGGGGCTGCGCGGCGCCGCCCGGCGCCCCGCCCCACACCGCGTTGACCTTCACCGTGCCGGCCCGCAGCTCGCGCCACGCCTCCTGCGCGTGCGCCTGCGAGGCGGTGAGGACCGTCGCGGCCAAACCGTACTCCGTGCGGTTCGCGGCTTCGACCGCCTCGGCGAAGGAGGCGGTGACCCGAACCGGCGCGACCGGCCCGAAGGTCTCCTCGCGCATGACCGCCATGTCGTCCGTCACGCCGGTCAGCACGGTCGGCGGGTAGAAGAAGCCGGGGCCGTCGGGGATCACCCCACCGGTGCGCAGGATCGCGCCTGCATGCACCGCCTCGGTGACGTGGCGGTGCACGAGGTTGCGCTGACGTGCGTCGACGAGCGGTCCCATGTCCGTTCCAGGTTCACGGCCGTCGCCGACGACGAGCTCCTCGGCCCGCTCCACGAGCGCGTCGACGAACGCGTCGGCGACGTCGGCGTGGACGTAGATGCGCTCCACCGCAGTGCAGATCTGCCCGCAGTTGGCGAAGGCGCCCTGCGCCGCCTGCTCCGCGGCCCACCGCGGGTCGACGCCCGCGTCGACGACGAGCGGGTCCTTGCCACCGAGCTCGACGACGGCCTTCTTCAGCTGCCGGCCGCACGCCTCGGCGATGCGCCGACCCGTGGCCACCGAGCCGGTGTGGAGCACGAGGTCGACGTCGGGATGCTCGACGAGCGGTTCGCCCGCCCGGCCGTCGCCGAGCAGGAGGTTGCAGACCCCCGCCGGCAGGTCGAGCAGCTCGACGAGGCGGGCGGTGGCGAGCGGCGTGCGCTCGGAGGGCTTCAGCACGACGGTGTTGCCGGCGACGAGCGTGGCGGCGAGCATCTGCGCGGCGAGCCCGAGGGGGTCGTTCCACGGCACGACGAGGGCCGCGACGCCGTAGGGCTCGTGCACCATCGCGTCGAGGGCGCCCCAGTCGCCGTGGAGGGATCGGCCCCGGTGCAGTGGCCCGAGCTCGGCGAACTGCTCGAAGGTTGCGGCCGCCGTCTCGACGTCCCCGCGGGACATGCCGAGGGGTTTGCCGTTCTCGGCGGTCTGCAGCTGTGCGAGCTCGTCGGCGCATGCGCGCACCGCGCGGGCGGCCGCCTTGAGGGCTGCGGCCCGGCTCGTCGTCGGCGCGCGGGCCCAGCCGGGGGCGGCCTTGCGCGCGGCCGCCACCGCGGCGTCGGCCTCACCCGGTCCACCCGCCGGTATGGCGCCGACGTCTCGGCCGGTGGCGGGGTCGACGACGGGGATGGTCTTCTCGCCGAAGCCGGGTGTCGAGGTGCCGTCGATGAAGTGATGGCGGGTCATGCCCGGTGCCTTCCCCGTCACGGGGGCGCCGAAGCACTGCCGGCCACCCCGAGACGCGGCAGGCCCCTCGATCACTCCTGCCCGACGGCAGTCGGCGGTTCGCCGCTACGGACGTCGGGGGCCGGGGCGCGGTTTGGGTTCCTTGCCGGTGTAGCGGAAGATCCACAACCCGCTGTCGCGGTCGCTCAGCAGGATCAACGGGCGGGCCCGGTCGGCCCCACGGCCTCTGCCGTTCTCGCCGACGTTGCCCGGCAGGACGGGGAAGACGCCCCAGAAGTTGTTGCCGCCCTCGGCGATGTAGTGACCGATCTCGGTGATGCCGGTCTCGTCGAACGCCACCACGCGGAATCCGGCGGCGTAGTAGGAGAGGTACGCCATGTTGACGCCTGCCCGCGGGTCGGTCTTCACCTCGTGGACCGTGAGGTTCCCGAACCCCTGCGCGAAGGCGGGGTCGAGGGCCTCGGGAACGGCGTAGGCGTCGATCGGCTGGAGGGTCCGCGCGTCATACAGCGTCGTGTGGCCCCAGCCCTGGAAGATGGAGCGGATGTCGACGCCCTGCCCGCCAGTGCCGACGGCCGGTAGCGGCGGATTGGGACCAGCGGGGCAGTTCGCCGGTACGTAGCCCTCGATCCCGAGGATCCTGTAGCCCGCCGAGCGGGGCACGAAGATCATCGGCACGTTGCTGTCCGTGATGAGCATGTTCACCAGTGCTTCGCAGGCCCCGGCAGCTGCCGCGTTGAACACGACACCGCCCGCGTAGCCGGCGGCGATGATGTTCTGCGCCTTGACCTGGAAGGCGCACACGCCGCGTTCGATCACCGCGATCTCTTCCGCGCTCTGGGCAGGCGGCACGGTGGCCGGGTCGCAGGCCAGCCCCACGAACCGTGTGGGTCCGCTCAGGGGCGCGTCGGGGGTGACCGCTGCCGCGCCGGGGGCGGGAACCGCGGTGAAGACCTCGCCGGCGAACGGCCCTGACGTGATCCGCGGGACGAGACGGTAGGGGTTGAAGTTCTCGTCGGTGCCGAGGATGAAACGGTTGTCGCTCGACCAGTAAGCCTGGTGGGCGTTGCCGGTCGGCGGGGAAAGGCCCGTGAACGGGTCAGGGTCGAAGAAGCGCGTCTGGCCGACGTAGACGGGGTTGGCGGGGTCGTCGACGTTGAGCAGGACGTGCCCGGCGTCCCAGTACGACACGAGCAGGTACCAGTGCCCGTCGATGAAGTTGATCTGCATGTCGTGGTGGTGCGGGTTGTCGCCGTGTCCCTGCACCACGGCCGCCGGCCAGTCGGGCAGGCCCACCTCCGCGATCTGCACGGGGTTGCGCGGGTCGGTGATGTCGAGGATGTCGACGTCGCGCGCCTCGGGGTTGTTCACCATCGCGAGGTAGGCCCGGTCGCCCACGGTCCAGCCCTGCGCGCTGTGGCTGGCCGCTGCCGTCGGCTTGCCGTGGATGATGCGGGCGCTGCCGTCGGGGAGGGTGAAGTCGCCGGCCTCGAGGGCGAGCGGCCGGGGGTTGCGCGGGTCGGTGACGTCCCACAGCGACACGCCACCCACATACGGCTGGGTGCTGTCGCACGGCTCGTTGTTGTGGATGAGGATGTCGCCGGTGAAGGAGGGGGTGCTCATCGCCATGACGAACACGCCCTCGCCGACGTAGGAGTTGGGGTGCGCCGGGATGAAGGCGACCTTCGTCGGCTTCGCGGGGTTGCGGATGTCGACGACGTGCACACCCGTGCCCCCGCCGCCGAGCGCGGTGCACTCCGGGCGGAAGGCGCCGAGGTAGGCGTAGCGGCGGTGGGCGGCGACGTCGGCGATGCCACCGGGAACGGTCGCGAGCGTGTCGAGCCTGCCGACGAGCTGGACGTTCTCGCTCGACGCCGGCAGGTGCCCCTCCTGGGGACCGTGCTGCGCCTTGGGGTCGATGACCACCCCGTCGTCGGCAACCGCGTCGGCGGGGTCGGGGTGGTCCGCGCTTGCCGGTGCGCTCAGCAGCGAGAGCAGGACGGCGAGCGTGAGCGTGGCACCGAAGAGCCGACGAGTCGCGTGCATGGCTTCCCCTCTGGTCCCCGGGGCGCTGGCACCCCGCCCCTTCGCGTGCCGCCGATCCCCCGGCGGGGCAAAAGTTGACTCGCTCCGGCCCTCCCCGTCAATGGGTTTTTTCGGGACCTTCCTGACGGCAGCTGGGTCGCCGCTGCCCTGCTGCGCGCGTCACCTCGAGCCGTCGTAGCCCTCGGGGAGCAGGCGGTCGCCCTCGGTCGTGCGGTAGTACACCTGCCAGTGGTAGTAGCCCCGGTACGTGCGGGGATCGGCGCGCATCTGCTCCGCGTACGTCGTGATCGCCCTGACGTAGGCGTTGCTGCGGTTGTAGCGGAACAGCGCGTTGTCCATGTTGCCGGGTGCGCCGTTCGCCGAGAGGTAGCGGCCCGCGGCGAGGATTGCGTCGCGGGGGTCGTTGACGTCACCCTCCCCGTAGGCGGCCCACGTGCCCGGCATGAACTGCATCGGTCCCTGCGCCCCCGCCGGGCTCGTGCCGCGGATGCGTCCCATGCGCGTCTCGACGAGGTGGATCGCCGCGAGGTACTCCCAGCCGACGCCGAAGGCGGCCTCGGCCTCGCGGTAGTGGCCGAGCAGCTCCTCGGCGGGGGGTGGGGGGAGGATCCGCCAGACCGGCAGCTGCGACTGCGGGGTCGTGAGGGCGCTCAGGCCGGTCTGCGCGTCGACGTGGGCGGCCACGATCCCGTGCAGCTCGGCAGGGACGGCGCCGAGCACCGCGTCGCGCCACCCGGGCGTCGCGGCGAGCCGGCGGTACGCCGCCTGTTGGACGTGACCCGCGTCGGCGAGCTCCTGCGGGCTCGCGTGGTCCGAGCGGATCGCCTGCTCGGCCGCGACGATCTGCTGTGCGAGCCCGACGGGGTCCTCGGCGAGTGCCGGAGGGCCCTGTGGGGCCACCGGCTCGGGCGGGGCCTCCGGAGCGACCTCGGGCGGGGTCTGGGGTGGCGCCTCGGGCGGCGCCGGGCTCGGCTCGGCCGGTGCGTCGGCGGGTGGCGCCGCCTCCCGTTGCGCCTCGGTGGCGGGCGCACCAGCGTCGGGCCCCTCCGTGGTGCAGGCGGGCACTGCGAGGGCGACGGCGAGCCCGAAGGCGATGAGGAGTCGGCTCATGGCGACAGGGTAGCCAGGCCCCCCGAGGTCATCGCGGGCCGGGGAAGCCCAGGCGGCAGCCGCTGGTCGATGCCGGTCAGGCGGCGGTAGCCGACGAGCCTGCCGAGCGCGACGGCGGCCGTCTCCCGGCCGAGCGCCCGCGCGCTCTCCACGGGGGTGGGGGGGTGCCCCTTGGTGGGCGACACATGGGCGGTGAGGCCGAGCTCCCCGGCGATGCCCGCGACCCGGTACGAGTGGTAGGGGTGCGACACGAGCAGCACCTCCGTCCTGCCCTGCTGGTGCAGGAAGCGGGCCGTCGCCGCCAGGGACTCCCAGGTGCTGCGCCCCTGGTTCTCGATGGCCAGCGCCTCGTCGGGCAGGCCGTGCGCGCGCAGGTAGTCGTAGCTGCTCTTGCCCTCGGTGGTGCGGTCGCCGGGCTGCCGGCCCCCGGTGACCCACACGACCGGCGCCCGGCCCCGCTCGTAGAGCTCCGCCGCGTGGTCGAGGCGGGCGCGCAGCGCCGGGGAGGGACGGCCGTCGTACTGGGCCGCGCCGAGGACGATGATCGCCTGAGCGGGAGCGTCGTCGTCCTGGAGGGACGCCCGCCAGACCTGCACGAAGGTCACGCCCATGTAGGCGATGACGACCGCCACCGCGGCGAGGACGACGCGACCCATTGCGCCCGCATCACCCCCCTTCTCCTCGTCCGGCGGCACGGGAAGAAACGACTGCACCCCCGACCGTAGCGTCTCCCCTCCCCCGATGTCGCAGGCCGCCGCTGGGGTGGGGGCGGGGCCGGACGACGGTAGCATCGTCGGGTACCGTCCTCGCCAGCCGGAGCCGCCTGCCCCGTGTCCCCCGCCCTCACGCAGCGCC
>Ga0247713_1000049_pt1 | contig 83207 bp, 93 predicted proteins | sample 21E_NmetaG_FD_189936 | JGI IMG/M metagenome (GOLD analysis project Ga0247713, IMG submission 189936) | Soil microbial communities from hillslope of Landscape Evolution Observatory, University of Arizona, Oracle, AZ, United States - 2-1-E_N | ecosystem: Engineered > Artificial ecosystem >... | reverse complement strand
GGCGCAGGCGGCGCAGCTCGTCGCGCTCGGCCGAGGTCAGGCCTTCGGCCTTGCCCTCGTCGACGTCGATCTGGCGGCTCCAGTTGCGCAGCGACTGCGGCGAGCACCCCAGCTCATCGGCGAGCTGCGGCCGCTCGTCCTAAGCAGTTGCACGGCCTCACGCTTGAACTCCTGCGAATACGGCGGGGTCTTGGGCATCGACAGACATCCTCCACGCCAGGCCAGATGGCCCAGCCGTCAGGTGTCCATCAAAGCGGGGGAAGTCCAGGGTGCACGCAGTCCCCGGCTGAGTCGCCCCGCAAGCCAAGCCAAGCCAAGCCACGGGTCCGCGACCCGTTGGTTATCCCGGAGGGCAGTAAGGCAACGGCCGCGGCCGTCGTCAGAGCCGGTTCTCACGGGGTGGCGCAGTAGGTCTTGTGCAGCCCGTGGCGACGCATCGCTAGCTTGAAGATGCCGTGCGCCAGCACGAGGCTCTTGTTGATCGACCTAGCGGATAGGCGCCCGGCCTTCACGAGATCGGCGCGGTAGGCGTCGATGTCCGTCGTCGTGATGTCCTCGATCGGCGTGCTCGCCCTCGAATTCGGGCAGCAGCATGTTCTTGACGGTCTGCCGGTAGTCGCGGACGGTCGACGGTCGGCGCTTGCGCTCGTGCTCGATGTAGTCGAGCCATTCGTCGCACGCGGCGCCGAACGTGACGCGGGTCGGCGCGATGTTCACGAGCCGTCGCCCGCGAGGATGGCGGCGAGCCGGGCCTCGGCCATCCCGCGCGTCAGGTAGCCCTCGGGCGGCCTCGAGCGCTTCGTTCACACCTTGCCGAGCCGGCGCTGCGGCTGTGTGCTGTCGGGGAGCTTGAGCTTCGCGTAGAAGACCGGGCCGTCGCGGCGCTCGATGCTGCGGATATGCCGGTGGCCTTACGCTTCGGGTGCATCACATCGTGCCCGTCATCGACGGCGGGACAGACGATCCGTCGAACCTGCGGTCGCTCTGCCACGGGTGTCACCTCAACGCCCGCACGGAGTAAACGTGGGCAAGTCTGAGGTGTGTGACAATCCGCACCCAGTTACTCGTGCTAGCCGTATCGCCGGCAGGCTTGGATCACGAGAAGGTCGCGTGCATACCCGTTGCCGCCAACATGCAACCCAGCGATCGGCGGCCCGAGAAGGGAGTTCACGACATGCGCAAGTTCCCGATAGCTCTCATCGTCAGCGGCGGGTTGCTGCTGACAGCAACGCCGGCGACGCTGGCCGATCCGCCGCAGCCCGCGCATCCGCACCAGCACTACCTCACGACTCCGGGTGGAACGCACGAGGTTGGCCCAAACCGCTGCGAGAACGCGAACACGGCACAAGGCTTCAACGGGTTCCACTGGAACGTCCATAGGGGCACGCCGAGCACCGACGCTTTTAGCAACGAGAACAACCCAGTAGCCATTAGCGGCGCCCACTGCCCCCCCGCCTAGTAGCGAGGGCGAGATCCAGGTCGTCGGGCCGGGCGTCTGCCCGGCCCGGCTTCGCCCGCGCGTTGCAGCGTCGTTTTCGCCCGGCGCGGTGGCGGGAGCGGCCACTCCTCGAACCTGCGGTCGCTGTGCCACGACTGCCACGCGGCGAGGTAGGCGGGCCCCGACGACCGCCGCGGGGGTCTTGGGCGACGATCGCCGGTTCCCAACCCCACAAAGGCGCGCGCTCAGCACGCCTGCGCGCTCAGAACGCGCGCAATGTCGCGCTACCCGACTCCGCGAGCCAAAAACGCCCGTTTTGCCCGGCGCGGGGGCGGCAGCGATCAGCCCTCGCCACGCCGCGCGCTAGATGATGCCTACCGCTTTCGACGCGCGCGTTCGCGCGCCTCTTGCTGTCTCTTTAGTTGTCTCCGCGCGGTCCGGACCAGCATGATGCCGCGGCGGAGCATCACAGCTGCGGCGATTAGGCCACCCGGAATGACAGCCCAGAAAACGCCAGGCACGCCAGTCGTGGGGTCCTCATCAAGGCCGAGACCGAACGCGTAGGCGTAAAACAACAACACAGACACAACCGCCATGGCAGCACCCTCGATCCAGAGAAGACCTGCACGCCTCCTCGCCTTGGCGCGGTCCTCAAAGCCCATGCCGACGTGCCGCAACCTGCTCATACTGCTTTTGGGTCCCGCCCGGACTGTCATGCGCCATCAAGATCGCCCATCGCATCCTTCTGGCCGGTCGCTGGTGAGCTACGTTGCCAACAGGCGCGATCGGGGTCAAGAGCGCCCGTGCATCGCTCCTCCATCGGCCTGTAAGCAGCACGCGCCGTTTTTGCCCGCCGCGGTGGCGGGGTGTCCGTCGCCCGCTGTCTAAGAATCACTCAAACCGAGATGGCGAACGGACCGTGAGGCTCCGCGACCTCGATGACGTAGGCGACGTTCGCCGGGTTGAAGTGCCGCTTGGGCGCATCGTCGCCCTCGTTGATGTAGACCCATCCAGGGACAGGAGGCCCGATCATCTCCAACACCTTGTTGATGGGATCCGGCAACCGAATCTTCGTCCCATCGAGCAGCACGATCTCAGTAGCCATGGCTACGCTGCCTCGTCGCGCTGCTCTGGGATCGCCGACTCGCGGTAGGTGATCTGGCCGTCGTCGGCTACGACGACGCGCTCGTCGCGCGGGAAGTATGCGATCGGCTTGCCGGCGCCGAGGTCGAGCGCCTGGTCGCCCGTCAGCTCGATCTGGTTAATCGTGCCGTCGGGGTTGGTGCTGCGGAAGGTGTAGCTCATGGCCGAGAGGCTAGGCCCCGGCGCGGGCAGAACCGGCTCTCGGTGCACGCTCGGTGCATGGGCCGGCACGCCGATCGCGTAACAGCCAGTGTTTGAAGCGCCCCGGCCAGGATTCGAACCTGGGACCTGCGGATTAGAAGATGGGCCAGCGAGGTGCAGTTAGCTCGATTTGCAGCGGTTTTGGTCAGGCTGATGTCTCCCGGTTCGGGTCAGATCTGCCGAGTTCGGGACACGGTTCGGGACACGTTTTCCGGCGTCGACACGGAGCCTGCCCGGAGCAGCCCCACCACGCTACGGACGTGCCGGCGCCTCGACCCGGAGGCCGTGGTGCGCGCAGCCGGTGGCGAGCTGATGGTCGAACGTGAGGACCGCGGCGATCTCACCCCCGCCGGCGAGCGTGATCGCCGCATCGAGGTGGATCGCGTCCAGTGACCGAACCTCCGCGGGATCGATCCGCGAGGCTCGGTCGATCACGGCGCGGTCGACGTCGAAGAGGCGGGTGTGGCGCAACACGCGCTCGACCGGCTCCTCGATGCCCTCGCGTCGTGCCAGACGGCGCAGCTCCACGACCAGCAGCGCGCTCGACCACCAGGCGTCGTAGCGAGCGAGGCCGTCGCGGATCGCCTCGGCGTCCGGCTCGCCGAGCAACACCCGACCAAGCGCGGACGTGTCGAGATACAGCCCCGCCATCAGTACGGGCGCTCACGATCGGCCTGCAGCAGCCGATCGGTCGTGCCGGCAGGGCGGCGCTTCGCGGTGGCGAGATGATCGTCGATGACCGCGATCAGGTCGTCCGCGGGCGCGCCGTTGGTGGATGCCCGGCGCACGACGATCTCGTCACGATCGAGATCCTCGCGGTCAACCTCGACGCGCAGCTCCTCGCCACCATCGAGCTTGAGTGTCGCCTTCTCGCGCATCCCCGCGAAGTGTCGCACGCCTGAAGCCCACTCCGATGCCGCTACAACTCCCCCGCCCGCTTTCGCGCGTCTGCTCCTGGGCCTGGCCGCCTCGCTGGTTCGCCTCCCGCTCGGCGTCTTGCAGTGCCCCCCGCCGCCCCCTGTTGCCGCCGCCAAGCTGCCGGTCTGTCTCTCGTTCGCTGACCACCCGAACTCACCGCAGGTGAGGGTGGGTGGTCAGCGACGACGAGCGAAGCGAGGCGAGAGGGACGGACCGGCCGAAACGCACGCGCGGCGGAGCCGCGCGGCATCACGCAGGGCGCGCGCGCCGCGGTAACACGGCTCTCGCCGCGTGACGGCCAGACGCTAAGCCGCTTGGCGCTGAAGCTCGATCCGTGCGGGCCGCTCAGCCGCGATGCGCCGGCGCCGATCCCGACCACCAACCTCTACGCCACCTTGCCGCGGGTGCCCGAGACTGCTGCTTTTGCCTCCAAGGAGCAGTCGCCGCGCGTTACGCCGCCTCCCCCCGTAGGATTGCCAACCGATTCGTAGGCGCGTCCGTGGCCAGGAACCTTGGAATGGTTTCTGCGGTGCGGCGAGGGCGGCGTAGAAACTCGACTGGCCATTCCGTCAGTCGCCGTGCCTTCACATGCTCGTATCGCCCCGGCTCGCGCTCGTCGAGGTACTCCTCCTGAAGCACCAGCGCGAGGGGTTCCTCCGCTCCGGCATCTTGGGCCGCGAACTCCGCAGCTTCCTCATAGCTTGCGAACGCGCGGAAGTAGTCGTTCCCGCCCTCAACATCCGCCGCTCCGCGTTCGGGATGAAGCCACACCCGATATTCGAGGACAGCGTCCCAGACAAGACCACCTCCTGCCTTCACGACCGCGGGATACGTGCCAACCGCGTTGGGATCAGGTACCGCTGGATATTGGCTCTGCGTCATGGCCCGATGTTGACGGCCACGGCAAGACTTCTGCTTTCGCCTGATTGCAAGCGTCTCCGTCGCCGAGCCTGAGACGCTTGCTCCCGACGATCATCGGGCCGTCTCGGGGGCTGCACCGACGCGCCTGTAGAACACTGTCGTCGACCGAGTCGCGCGGGATTCACGGGACTCGTGACTTCGCGCACGGGCGCCGCCTACCGGGCATGTCTCACTCCGCAGGTCCTGAGACGACGCACCGACTACTGCGCGATGCGCGCAGCCGTTGGCGGGAGGTCGACGGCGAATGCCTCGGCGACGAGCACGGCATCCTCTGACCGCGGCGCGTAGTGCAGGTACTTCATCGTCGTCTCGACGTCGGCGTGGCCCATCCACTCCTTGACGCGCAGGATGTCGGCGCGGGCGATCATCGTCGTGCCGAACGTGTGGCGAAGATCGTGGAAGCGCAGCGGGCGCAGCCCCGCGCGCCGAAGCGCAAGCTTGTACCGCCGCAACAGCGCCGAGGCGTCGAGGTAGCCGCCGACGAGCCCCACGAACACGAGGTCCTCGTCCTCGACGTAGGCGCCGCGCCGGCCGAGCCGCGCCAGCGCCGCGCCGACCTGCGGCGCGAGCGGTACGGCGCGTGCTCGCCCGCTCTTGGGCGTCGTCAGCTGCCCGTTCGCATAGCTGCCGTTGACGCGGACCAGCGAGCCGGTGAAGTCGACGTCGCGCCAGCGCAGCGCCACGAGCTCGCCCTGACGCAGACCGGTGAACGCGGCCGTGAGGAACAGCGCGGCGTCCTGCTCGTCGGCCGCCGCGCGCACGAGCGCCATGACCTCCTCGGGCGAGAAGACGTCGATGCCGGCCGACGGCGCCGGCCGCGGCTTCTCCAGGCCGGCCGCGGGGTTCACCGGCAGCCGCCAGACCCGGCAGGCCCGCGCCATGACGCCGTGCAGGATCGTGATGACCTTCGCCTTCTGGCGGTTGGACATCGCAAGGTCCGCGCCCAGGGTCATCGCCCACCGGTCCAGCCGGTCGAACGTCAGGTCCTCGAGCCGCTCGGCGCCGAAGGCGGGCAGCAGGTGGTTGTCGATGACCGAGCGGTAGTCGCGGAGCGTCGATGGCTTGCGCTGGCGATCGTGCTCGACGTAGCGCAGGAACTCGGCCGCGGCGTCCGCGAACGTGGCGCCGGTGACGAGCATCCCCGGCAGCGTGCCGCGGCGCGCCTGGTCGAGCGTCTCGCGCAGCCAGTCCTCGGCGGTGCGCTTGGTGAAGTACCCGGCGGGCGGGCGACCGCGCTGCGTCCAGGCGGGCCCGATCGTGCGGTGGACCTGGCGACCGTCGGGCAGGCGGTACTTCGCCCGCCAGACGTCGCCGCGGCGGCCGCTATGGCGGTAGACGTGCCCGCTCGGTCGCTGCTGCACGAGCGCAGCGTACCAGCCGTTCGAGACACGGTTGGGACACAATTGGCGGTCCCGACTGTTCCCGCTTCAGCCCAAACCGACCGATTAGCAGCCTTTTCCCAGCGCCCCGGCCAGGATTCGAACCTGGGACCTGCGGATTAGAAGTCCGCTGCTCTATCCAGCTGAGCTACCGGGGCTCGCGCCGGACGGGCGTCAGGGGCGCTCGACGAGCAGCCGGCTGCGGCACGTGCGTCGGAGACCGTCTCCGGCGGTGTGGGGATTGTAGGCGTCGTGTCGGTGCTGCGCCCCGGCGGCCGCCGCGGCGGACGGCGCCGCAAGAGCCAGTCGGGATGGCCGGATTCGAACCGGCGGCCCCCGCGCCCCAAACGCGGTGCTCTACCAGGCTGAGCTACATCCCGTTGCGCGTTGAACGGTAGGGCCTCGCGCGCGCGGCCGCTGCAAGCGCGCCGGCGGGCGGCCTGCGACGTTCGCCCACGGTCGCCGCCCGGCGCCGGTCCACCATTCGTCCAGGGCCACGGCGAACCGCTCCGGGTCGGATCCGCGGCCGGCCGATCCGCGGCGCATGAGCCGCACGTCCGCCCGCCGACTGCTCGCCGCGCTCGTCCTCGCCTGCCTGGCCGCCGCCCTGCCGGCCTCGGCCGCCGAGGCGGCGCCGTGCGCGAACGCCGACCTCGTCCCGTCGGCCGACAACGTCGCGCAGGCGCGTACCGCGACCCTGTGCCTCATCAACCGCGAGCGCACGAGCCGCGGGCTGCGCCCCGTGCGGCACGACCGCCATCTGCGCAGGGTCGCCGAGCGCTACAGCCGGCAGATGGTGCGCCACGGCTTCTTCGACCACGTCGGCCACGACGGCAGCACGCTGCTCAGCCGCGTGAAGTCGGCGACCTCCTACCTCACGCGGGCCGCCGGCTGGTCGCTGGGCGAGAACCTCTACTGGGGCTCGGGCCGGCTGTCCACGCCGGCCGAGAGCGTCAAGGCCTGGATCGAGTCTCCCGGTCACCGGCGCAACATGCTCAACCGGCGCTTCAGGGACATCGGCATCGGAATCGCGCTGGGAGCCCCGGAGAACGTCGAGTCGTCCCCCTCGGCGACCTACACGACGCAGTTCGGCAGGCGCACGCTGCGCCGCTGACCCCGGTGCGGCCGCGGCGCCGCCGCGCCGCGACTAGGCTCCGCGCCGATGGCCCGCGTCGAGCCGCTCGCAGCGCTGCACTACGACCCCGCCGTGGCGGGACCGCTGCAGGCCCTCGCCGCGCCGCCGTACGACGTCATCGACCCCGCGCAGCGCGCGCAGCTCGCGGCGCGATCGCCCTACAACGTCGTCGCGATCGACCTGCCCGAGGACCCCGACGGCGGCGACCCCTACGCGCACGCCGCGCGCGTGCTCGACGGCTGGCGTGCGGACGGCGCCGTCGTGCGCGACGACGAGCCGGCGCTGTGGGCGCTCGTCCAGGACTACACGGCGCCCGACGGACGGCGCCTCACGCGCCACGGCCTGTTCGCGCGCGTGCGCGTCGAGGACTACGGCCCGGGCACGATCCGCCCGCACGAGCGCACGCATCCCGGGCCGAAGGAGGACCGCCTGCGACTGACGCGCGCGACGCGCGCGAACCTCTCGCCGATCTTCTCGCTGTACTCCGATCCCGAGTTGCGCGCCTGGCGCGCACTCGAGCCCGGCACGAGCGCCGAGCCGTTCGGCGAGGTCGTCGACGACGACGGCACGCGCAACCGCCTCTGGCGCGTCGCCGACCGCGACGCGATCGCCGCCGTGCGCGATGCGCTGGCCGATGTCGAGCTGCTCATCGCCGACGGCCATCACCGCTATGAGACCGCGCGCGTGTACGCCGAGGAGGTGGGCGGCGAGGGGCCGCACCGCTACGTGCTCATGTGCCTCGTAGCGCTGCAGGACGAGGGCCTGACGGTCTTTCCCACACATCGCCTCGTCAGCGGGCTGCGCGGCACCGACAAGCCCGAGGCGCTCGCCACGACGCTGCGGGCGGCGTTCGACATCGCGCCCGTGCCGATCGACGAGCTCGTCCCGCCCGCCGACGGCGACGGGATCCAGATGGGCTACCTCGACAGCCACTTCCGCCGCCCGTTCCGGCTCACGCTCAAGGACCAGGCGATCGCCGACGAGGCGCTGCCGGGGATGCCGGAGCCCTACCGGCGGCTGGACACCGCGGTGCTCGAGGCGATCGTCCTGCGTGGCGCGCTGGGACTGAGCGAGGACGACATCTCGCACCTGCGTGGCCTCGGCTACGCGCGCTCGTTTCGGGAGGCGCGCGCGCTCGTCGAGTCGGGCACCTTCGACGCCGGCTTCTTCCTGCGCGGGATCCCGGTGGCGCAGATCCGGGAGATCGCGGCAGCGGGCGTCACCATGCCTCCGAAGTCGACGTACTTCTTTCCGAAGGTTCCGACGGGGCTGCTGTTCCACCCGCTGTCGGACGCTGGGTAGCATTGAGCCATGCGGGCATCCGCGCAGCGGATCAGCGGCTTTCGCCACGTCGTCAAGGTGCGCCAGCACCAGCTGCGGATCGACGAGGGCGTCGAGGCGGGCGGCGACGACTCCGCGCCCTCGCCGCAGGAGCTGCTCGCCGCGAGCCTCGCGTCGTGCACGGCGGTGACGATCGAGATGTATGCCGCCCGCAAGGGCTGGGAGCTCGGCGACGTCGAGGTGGAGTGCGAGTTCACGCCGGCCGATCGCGGCTGCCCGACGAAGTTCGAGCTCACGCTGCGGTTGCCGTCGGACCTCACGGACGAGCAGGTCCAGCGCCTGAAGGTCATCGCGACGAAGTGCCCCGTGCACCGCACGCTCGACGGCGAGGTCATGTTCGACGAGCGTGTCGAGCGCACCGAGCTCGCTGCCTGAGGCGCTCAGCGCCGTCCTGCTGGACCCCGAGGAGGCCACGGCGCTGCAGGTGCACGGGCGCACGCAGGCCGCCGTGCTCGTCGCGCTCTACGACGGCGGCGCGGTGCGGTCGCCGCACGCGACCGGCGGGCATGGCGCCGCGGGCGACCTGCACGCGGTCTTCACGCGCCGCCGCCACGACCTGCGCAGCCACGCGGGCGAGATCTCGTTTCCCGGCGGGCGCCGCGACGACGGCGAGGATGATCTGCGCGTCACGGCGCTGCGCGAGGCCGAGGAGGAGATCGGCCTGCCGCGCGAGGCGGTGCGGATCGTCGGCGCGCTGACGCCCACGCCGACCGTCGCGACGAGCTACGCCGTGTATCCGTTCGTCGGCGTCATCGAGCCGGGGCTGGCCTGGACGCCGTCGGCGCGCGAGGTCGACGAGGTGCTCGAGCTGCGCCTGGCCGATCTGCGCGCCGCGCACGACCGCCGGCGGCTGCTGCACCGCGGCATCCCGTTTCGCACCGACGTGTACGCCGTCGCCGATCAGCGGGTGATCTGGGGCGCGACCGCCCGCATCGTCGCGGACCTGCTCGCGCGGCTCGACCCGCTGCTCGCCGACGCGTGCGGCTGAAGCGCGGCATGCGACGCGACGAGCTCCTGCGCAGCCTGCGCGACCGGATCGCCGACGAGCGGGTCGTCGACGCGATCGCCGCCGTGCCGCGCGAGCTGTTCGTCGATCCGCTGTTCGCCGGCGCCGCGTACGACGACGCCGCGCAGCCGATCGGCGGCGGGCAGACGATCTCCCAACCGACCGTCGTCGCGCGGATGTGCGAGCTGCTCGAGCTGTCGCCGCGCGACCGCGTGCTCGACGTCGGCACCGGCTCGGGCTACCACGCCGCCGTCCTGTCGCGCCTGTGCGCGCACGTCTTCGGCGTCGAGCTCGACCCGAGTCTCGCCGACGCGGCGAGGCGCGCGCTCGCAGCGGCCGGCATCGACAACGTGACGGTCGTCGCCGGCGACGGCGCGCGCGGGCTGCCCGAGCACGCGCCGTTCGATGCGATCAACGTCGCGGCCGCCGCGCGGGATCAGGTGCCGCCCGAGCTCGTGCGCCAGCTCGCGCTCGGCGGGCGCCTCGTCGCGCCGGTCGCCCGCCGCGGCGATGAGCACCTCGTGCTCGTGCGCCGCCGCGAGGACGGGCTCGAGGAGCGGGTGCTCGAGCCCGTCCGCTTCGTGCCGCTGCGCTGACCGGCAGCGGCGCGTGGCTCAGCTGGGCTGCGGGACGATCCGGATGTAGGGGCGCGGGGCCTCCCAGCCGTCCGGGAACAGCTCGCGCGCCTCGTCGTCGGGCACCGAGCCCGAGATGATGACGTCGTCGCCCGGCTGCCACTGGGCGGGCGTGGAGACCTTGTGCTTGGCGCCGAGCTGCAGCGAGTCGATCACGCGCAGGACCTCGTCGAAGTTGCGGCCCGTCGTCATCGGATAGACGAGGACGAGCTTGATCTTCTTGTCGGGCCCGACGACGAAGACGTTGCGCACCGTCTGGTTGTCGGCCGGCGTGCGCTTCGTCGGGTCGCCCTCGACGTCCTCCGGCAGCATGCCGTAGAGCTTGGAGACCTTGAAGTCGGCGTCGCCGATGATCGGGTAGTTCGGCGCCGTGCCCTGCGTCTCGGCGATGTCCTGCGCCCACTTCTCGTGGTTGTCGATGGGGTCGACGGACAGGCCGATGATCTTGACGTTGCGGCTCTCGAAGTCGGGCTTGATCGACGCCATGTAGCCGAGCTCGGTCGTGCAGATCGGCGTGAAGTCGCGCGGGTGGGAGAACAGCACGCCCCACGAGTCTCCGAGCCAGTCGTGGAACCGGATGCGGCCTTCGGTGGTCTCCGCCTCGAAGTCTGGTGCGGTGTCTCCGATCGTCAGCGCCATGTTGTCTCCTCCGTCTTGGGGTGAATGGCAATCGGGTTTGCAGGGTTTGATCGTAGCCTACGCGGCCACGCCATAGATCGCCTGCAGCGCCGCGGCCGTCCAGGCGCGCTCGTCGGCCGGATCGGCGTCCACCGTGGCATACGGGATCTCGTTGAAGCGGCAGATGCGCGCGAGCTCGGCGGCGCCCGCGGCCAGCACCTCCTGCGCGACCGTGCCGGCCGCCTCGAAGACGACGCCGCGGACGGTCGTGTCGATCGTCTTGGAGAGCATCATCTCCAGGCGCGGCCCGTGCAGGGCCGCGACCTGCTCGGCGCTGCCGCGCGCGGTGCCCAGCGCCCAGACGAGGATCGTGACGTTGTCGAGCGCGTAGCGCAGCGTCCCGATGACGTCGGGGTCGGCGATCCAGCACTCCGCGCCCGCGTCCTCGATGGCCGCTCGGTTGGCCTCGCTGCGCGTGACCGCGCGAACCGCGTGGCCGTCGCGCACGAGCAAGCGTGCGAGCGCCCGGCCGCGACAGCCGCCACCGACGAGCAGCACGCGCACTACAGCGTCGCCTCCGTGCCGAGCAGCGCCGTCGCCTGCGCCGACAGCGCACCGCCGTTGCCGTGCGCGAGCGCCACCTCGACGCCGGCCTGCTGGCGCTCGCCGGCCTCGCCGCGCAGCTGCCGGACGGCCTCGACGAGCAGGAAGATGCCGTACATGCCGGGGTGGGTGTAGGACAGCCCGCCGCCGTTGGTGTTGACCGCGAGGCGCCCGCCGGGCGCGATCGCGCCGCCGGCGACGAACGGCCCGCCGTCGCCCTTGGGGCAGAACCCGAGGTCCTCGAGGAACAGGATCGGGTTGATCGTGAAGGCGTCGTAGAGCTGCGCCACGCCGACGTCCGCCGGCCCGACGCCCGCCATCGCGAACGCGCGCGCGCCGGAGTCGACGGCGGCCGTCGTCGTGACGTCGGGCATCTGCGCGATCGCGCGGTGCCAGTGCGCCTCGCCGGCGCCGAGCAGCACGGCCGCGGGCCGCCGCAGCGAGCGCGCCCGCTGCGTCGAGGTCACCAGCACCGCGCCGCCGCCGTCGGTCACCAGGCAGCAGTCGCGGACCGTCAGCGGCGAGCTGACCATGCGGCTGGCGAGGACGTCGTCGACCGACAGCGGGTCGCGCGCGAACGCCTTGGGCGTCAGGCGCGCCCAGGCGCGCGCGGCGACCGCGACCTCCGCGAGGTGCTCGCGCGTGGTGCCGAACTCGTGCATGTGGCGGGCGGCGGCGAGCGCGAACATCGAGACCGGGTAGCGCGGGCGGTAGGGCGCCTCGCGCGGATCCTCCTCGACGACCGAGCGCAGGCGGCCGCCGTCCGAGCGCTGGGTGCTGGCGTAGACGATCAGCGCGACGTCGCACAGCCCGGCGGTCACGGCGGCGGCGGCGTGCAGGAGGTGGGACACCGGCGACGCGCCGCCGAGGTTCGTCGAGTCGCTGTAGCGCGGGCGGATACCGAGGTGCTCGCCGACGTTGATCGCCGGCAGCCCGTAGTACGCCGACGCCGTGAACAGCGCGTCGACGTCGGCCTTGCGCAGACCGGCGTCCTCGAGCGCCGCCGCCGTCGCCTCGGCGACGAGGTCCAGCGGCGTCACCCCCGGTCCGACCTCGCCGAGCCGCGACTCGCCGACGCCTGCGATCGCGACCGCGCCGCGCAGCGGATCAGCCGGCATGGAAGACGATGCGCTCGCCGTCGTCGCGCGCGCGCACGCGCATCCCGATGCGGACGTCGTCGGGCGCCACGCCGACGACCGCGCTCATGACGCGGACGCCCTCGGCGAGGTCGACGAGCGCCACGTTGTAGGCGCCGTCGCGCGCGTGGACCGTCGTGGTCGAGTAGACGACCCCGTCTCCGCAGCTGCGCTCGACGGCCAGCCGCCGCGAGCCGCACACCGGGCACAGCAGGCGCCGCGCGAGGATCGCCGAGCCGCAGTCCTCGCAGCGCTGAAGGTCGGGCCCCGGCATCTCGGCGCCTACGCTACCCGCCATGGACCTCGACCTCAGCGACGAGCAGGCGCTCGTGCGCGAGACGGCGCGCGCGTTCGCCGACCGCGAGATCGCGCCGCGCGCCCGCGACAACGCGCGTGCGCGCCGCTTCGACCGCGAGCTGGTGGCGCGGCTCGCCGCGCACGGCTATCTCGGCGCGATCGTGCCGCGCGAGTACGGCGGCGCCGGCCTCGACCACCTCACGTACGCGCTCGTCGTCGAGGAGATCGGCCGTGCGGACGGCGCGATGCGGACCGTCGTCTCCGTGCAGACGTCGCTGGTCTGCGGCTCGATCCTCGCGTGGGGGACGGACGCGCAGAAGGCGCGCCACCTGCCGCCGCTGTGCGCCGGGCAATGGCTCGGATGCTTCGCGCTCACCGAGCCGGAGGCGGGCTCGGACGCCGCCGCCCAGCGGACGCGGGCCGCGCGCGTCGAGGGGGGCTGGCTGCTCAACGGCGCGAAGACGTGGATCTCGCTGGGCAACCACGCGAACGTCGCGCTCGTCTTCGCCCAGACCGATGCCGCGCTCGGTCGCCGCGGGCTGACGGCGTACCTCGTCGACACCGCGCAGCCGGGCTTCCAGGCCAGCGAGATCCGCCACAAGATGGGCCTGCACGGCTCCGACACGGCCGCGATCGCGCTGCACGACGTCTTCGTGCCCGACGACGCGGTGCTGGGCGCCGTCGGGCAGGGCTTCAAGGTCGCGATGAGCGCGCTGGACCTCGGTCGCCTGTCGGTCGCGGCCGGCTGCGTCGGCGTCTGCGAGGGCTGCGTCGAGGAGTCGGTCCGCCACGCGACCGAGCGGCGCCAGTTCGGGCGGCCGATCGCGAGCTTTCAGCTCGTGCAGTCGATGCTCGCCGAGATGCGCGTTCGCGCCGACGCGGCGCGGCTGCTCGTCTGGCGGGCCGCGCTGCTGCGCGACGCCGGCCGGCCGTGCACCACGGAGACCTCGATCGCCAAGCTCTACGCCACCGAGGCGGCGGTGTGGTGCGCCAACGAGGCGATCCAGGTGCACGGCGGCGCCGGCTACGCCGACGACCACCCCGTCGAGCGCTGGTTCCGCGACGCCCGCGTGACGACGCTCTACGAGGGCACCTCGCAGATCCAGCAGCTCATCATCGGCCGCGCGCTGACCGGCGTCGACGCGCTCGCGCCCGACTGACCTCACGTGCGCGCGTCCGCGGACGTTCCATTCCCGTGAGCAGCCTGCCGCCGTTTCAGCGCTTTCTCGACGCACACCGCGACGACGTGCTGCGCTACCTCGTGGCGTCCGTCGGCCGCCACGACGCCGACGACGCCTTTCAGGAGACGTTCCTGGCGGCGCTGCGCGCCTACCCGCGGCTGCGGGCGGACTCCAACCTGCGCGGCTGGGTGCTGACGATCGCGCACCGCAAGGCGCTCGACGCACACCGCGCGCGCCGGCGCCGGCCGCTGCCGGTCGCCGAGCCCGCAGACCGGACGGCGCCGCCCGCGGAGGCCGCCGCCGACGCCGGCGGCGACCACTGGGAGCGCGTCCGCGCGCTGCCCCCGCGCCAGCGCGAGGTCCTGACGCTGCGCTACGCGGCCGACCTCACGCACGGCGAGATCGCGCTGGCGCTCGGCTGCAGCGAGGCCGCGGCGCGGCGCGCCGCGGCCGACGGCCTGAAGACCCTGAGAGAGGAGCTGTCCGATGTCCCTGCGCCCGCCTGACCTGCAGCCCGGCCACGGCGCCGCCCTCGCGGCGCGCACGGCGGCGCGCGCCGCCGGCGAGGGCGTCGCCCCGGTCGCCTACGCGACGATCGACAGCCCGATGGGCGGGCTCATCGCCGTCACGACCGCGCGCGGCCTCGTGCGGCTGGCCTACGAGGTCCCCAACGGCGGCCTGGACGCCGTGCTCGACGACGTCGCGGCGCGCCTGTCGCCGGCGATCGTCGAGGCGCCGGCCCGCCTGGAGGACCTGCGGCGGGCGCTCGACGACTACTTCGCCGGCCGCCGGCGTTCCTTCGAGATGCCGCTGGACTGGGCGCTCGCCCGGACGCCGTTCACGCGCGGCGTCCTGCGCGCGACGGCCGCGATCCCCTTCGGCGCGACGAGCACCTACCGCGCGATCGCCGCGGCGGCGGGCTCGCCGGCGGCCTTCCGCGCGGCCGGCAACGCGCTGGGCTCCAACCCGATCACGATCGTCGTGCCGTGCCACCGCGTGCTGGCCTCCGGCGGCGGCCTCGGCGGCTACACCGGCGGCCTCGAGCGCAAGCGGCTGCTGCTGGCGATCGAGGGCGCGATGCCCGCCGCGTGACGATCGCGGCGCCGCAGTACGCTCTGCCGATCATCGTCGACCCCAACCAGCACGACGTCTTCCTCCTGCGCCAGCGGATCAAGCTCGTCATCAACCAGTACGAGTTCTTCCTGCCCGGCACCGACGGCGACACGCCGGGGGTCGCCGAGTCGCTCGGGCCGCGGATCTGCTTCGTCGAGCAGAAGCGCTTCAAGTTCAAGGAGGACATCCGCTTCTACATCGACGAGAACAAGCAGCAGGAGCTTCTGCGCATCAAGGCGCGCCAGCGCTTCGACCCGCGCGCGACGTACGACATCACCGACGAGAACGGCGGGAAGATCGGCGAGATCCAGAAGGTCTTCGGCGCGAGCCTGCTGCGCTCGACGTACCGCATCAACGACGCGTCGGGCTCGGAGCTCGCGACCGCGACGGAGAAGAGCCTGCCGGTCGCGCTCGGCCGCCGCGCCGTCGGCGTCGTCCCCTACGTCGAGAACGTCGCCGACTGGCTGCCGATCCCGTACCACTTCGTCATCCGCCGCGGCGACGAGATCATCGGCGAGAACACGCGCCACACGTGGAAGATCCGCGACGTCTACACGATCGACATGACCCGCGACCCGCAGCGCACGCTCGACCGCCGGCTGGTGCTCGCGCTGGCCGTCGGGATGGACGCCCTGCAGGCGCGCTAGATTGGGTGCATGGACAACGATCGCTCACAGGCCTACGGACGCGTCGTCAAGACGCTCGCCGACCTCGGCCCCGCCAAGCTCTCGGCCGACGAGCAGCAGGTCGTCCGCACAGCGGCCGACGCCCTGCTCTTCGACGGTGGCGACGGATACGACGAGCTGTCGGCCGTCGAGGACCTCGCCCAGCAGCTCGTCGACGCCGACCGGCTGTCGGCCGAGCGCGCGCGCAAGCTCGTCGACGACGTCGCCGCCTGCGGGCCGTCCGCCGGCGTGCGGTAGGCCGCCGGCGCGCGGTTTTGCGCGCTTCGCGGCGCGGGTAGCCAACGCGCATGCCCAACATCCGCGAGACCTACGACCTGCCGCGCAAGCCGCCGGCGACGATGCGCTACATCGCGTTCGTCCTGGCCTTCGTGATCGCGGCGCCGTTGCTCTGGCTCATCCTGCCCGACGGCATCGTGACCGTCGCGCTGCTCGGCATCCTGCTGCTGGTCGTCATCGGGCTCGCGCTGCGCGCCATCCTCGGCTCGCGCGACGTCAACGAGCCGCCGCCGCGGCGCCCCGCGCCGACGCGTCCCGACTGATCAGCTCGCGTCCGTCTGGTCGGCGTCGCCGAGCGCGCCCGGCAGCTCGCGCCGCGAGCGCACGCCGAGCTTGCGATACGCGTTGCCGAGGTGCCATTCGACGGCCTTGCGCGTGACGAACAGCGCTTCGGCGATCTCGCGGTTGCTGTGGCCCTTGCGCGCGAGGTCGACGACGCGGCGCTCGCTGGGGCTCAGCGCGTCGGGGCCGCGGAGCGCCGCGCGCTGGACGCGCGTGCCGGCGACGTCCAGCTCCTCGCGAGCGCTCTCCTCCAGCAGCGTCGCGCCGCAGGCACGCGCGAGCTCGAGCGCGTCGCCCAGCGCGCGGCCCGCGTCCAGGCGGCGCCCGATGCGCCGCAGCATCGTCCCGAGCGCGAGCAGCGCGCGGCCGTGCTCCAGCCGCGCCTCCGAGCCGGCCGTGAGCTCCACGGCCTCCTCGAGCTGCTCGAGCGGGCCGGCGAGGTCGGATCGCGCGCCGGCGTGGGCGACCGCGCGCAGCGCGCGGGACACGGCGCGCGGCGCTCCGAACGCGCGCGCGAGCGTGAGCTCCTCGCGGGCGAGATGCTCCGCCTCGTCGGCGCGACCGAGCCTGACGAGCGCGAGCGCGCTGGACGACCGCCAGCTGCTGAAGCACGCGGGGTTGTCGACGCCGCTGACCACGTCGCGCCAGGCGCCGAAGTGCTCGAGCGCGTCGCGCTCGCGGCGCTCGACGAGCGCCAGCCGGCCGAGCGCCTCGTGCCACGGGGCCAGCAGCGCCGAGCCGGCGTGGCCGGTGGGGTCGTAGCGCGCCGCCGTGCGGGCGGCCGCCGCGACGTCGCCGGACTCGAGCTGCAGCTCGACGAGGAGGCCGTACGCCGCGGGTAGCAGGTGGCCCCAGCCGTAGCGCTCGGCGTCGACGGCCTGCTCGGCGTCGGCGCGCGCCTCCGCGAGCAGTCCCTGCGCCAGGCGCGAGGCGCTGCGGCAGACGCTCGCCGTGGCGAGCGTCATGACCGAGCCGCGGGCGCGCGACCCGGTCATCGCGGCGGTCAGCATGCGGTCGTTGCGGACCAGCTCGTCGCAGGCGTGCAGCGTCAGCGCGACGGCGAAGAGCACGGTCCCCTCACCGGTCCGCTCCGCGAACGGGTCGTCGTCGCCGGCGAGCCGCTCGACGCACGCCAGCACCTTCCCGCGCGGCGTCCCGCGCAGCGCCTCGCGGAGGCACGTCGTCGCCATCAGCATCCGCCGCATGCGACCGCCCCCGCCGGCGGCCACGTCGGTGTCGGCACGGCGCTCGAGCAGGCCCGGGCGGCGATCGGCGTCCAGCAGGCCGAGGACGTCGGCCTCCGCCTGCGCCTGCGCGGCGACGTTCGCGTCGGTGGCGGCGAGCGCCGTGGCGTCCTCGAAGGCGCGCACCGCCTCGGCATGCCGGCCGACGGACGTCAGCGTGCGCCCGAGCGCCAGCAGCGCCTGAGCGCGATCGCGCTCGTCGCGCGCCGCGGCCAGCGCCTCCTGCAGCCGCCCGATCGCCGGCGCAAGCCCGCTCGCCGCCTCGCTCGTGCCGAGCTGGCGCAGGATCGCCGACCGCACGGCGGCGTCGGGCGGCTCCTCGAGCGCGCGGCGCAGATAGCTCGCCGCAGACTCCGGCATGCCGAGCGCCAGCGCCCGCGTCGCCGCGGCCGAGAGCACCTCGACGACCCAGCTCTCGCCCGTGCCCGGACTCGGGAGCAGGTGCGCCGCGACGCGCTCGGGCGCGATGCCCTCCTCGCGCAGGATCTCGGCGGCGCGACGGTGCAGCGCGGCGCGCTCGCCCGTCCCCACGTCGGCGTAGACGGCGGACGCGAGCACCGGCTGCGCAAACGCGAGCGCCCCCGACGACAGCGGACGCAGGATCTCCATCGCCGCCAGCGCGTCGGCGGCGGCGGCGACGCGATCGGGGTTGCGGCCGGTCAGCGCCGCGACGTGGCGCAGTTGCGCGTCGTCGCCGAGGACCGCGACGGCACGCGCGACGCCGGCGGCGTCGTCGGACAGTCGCATGAGCCGCACGGCGACCGCGTGCAGCACGGGCTCCGGCGCCAGGTTGACGAGGTGGTCGGCGTTCTCGGCGGTCGGCTCCCAGCCCTCGTTGCGGACGGCGCTGAGGAGCTCGCCGAGCAGGAACGGGTTGCCCTCGGTCATCTTCCAGCAGGCGTCCGCGAACGCGTCGTCGGCGTCGGGCAGCGCGGCGCAGACCATCTCGCGCACGGCGTCGCGCGACAGCGCCGCCGGCCGGATGCGACGGCTCACGCCGTGGGCCGCGAGCTGGCCGAGCAGGTCGTCCGGGGCGCCGGGCTCGCCGAGCCGGCGGGCGACGACGATCGCGACCGGCATCTTCTCGAGGCGCTGCAGCAGGTAGAGCACCAGCCGCAGCGAGGCGCGGTCCGTCCAGTGCGCGTCGTCGATCGCGAGCAGCGCCGGCTCACCCTCGGCGAGGTTGGACAGCAGCCAGAACAGGCCGTGCATGACCGGGTACGAGAGGTCGTCGTCCTCGTTGCCGCCCCAGGTCGTCGGCCGCTCGAGCAACGGCGCCGCGAGCGCCGCCGAGCCCGCCAGCAACCGATCGCGGACGTCGTCGTCGGCGCCGGCCAGCAGCGGCTCGAACAGCTGCAGCGCGATGCCGAACGCGAAGCCGCTCTCGTTCTCCGACGCGCGTGCGCGCATGACGGTCATGGCGCTCGCGCGCGCGTGTGACACAGCGGCGTCGAGCAGCGCCGTCTTGCCGATGCCCGCGTGGCCCTCGATGAGGAGCAGGTTGCCGCTGCCCTCGCGCGCCGCGTCGAGCACCTCCTCCACCGCCCGTAGTTCGTCGTCGCGCTCGAGCAGAGCGACCAACCCCATGTTCGCTGCTGATGGTGAGCGCTTCGGCAAAGGACTGGAAAGCTGCGCCGCGTCCTACTGCGTTTCACCCTACCGGCTCATCTGGGCCCTTGGCGAACGTCGGCGAGCAGCCGCGGAGTCCGGGGCCGCGGCGGTCAGCTCGCCCTCGGCGCCCACTGCGCCTCCGCGAGGTCCCCTTCGGCGAGGCCCTCGGGCGTCGGCACGTCGGGCGTGTCGCGCAGGTACCACTCGGCGTCCAGCGCCGCCTGGGTGCCCGAGCCGGCCGCGGTGACGGCCTGGCGGTAGGTGTGGTCGACGAGGTCGCCGGCGGCGAAGACGCCGGGCCGGTTGGTCGTCGTCGAGCGGCCCTGGGTGATGACGTAGCCGTCGTCGTCGAGCTCGATCTGGCCCGCCACCAGCTGCGACTGCGGCTCGTGGCCGATGGCGATGAACGCCCCGGAGATCTCGACGTCGCGCGTCTCGCCGGTCTCGGCGTTGAGCAGCCTCGCATGCTGCAGCCCGCCGCCGTCGCCCCCGACGAACTCGTCGACGGTGTACGGCGTCATCCACTCGATGTTGTCGATGCCGCGGGCACGCTCGAGCATGATCTTCGACGCACGGAACTCGTTGCGGCGGTGCACGACGACGACCTTCGAGGCGAACTTCGACAGGAAGATCGCCTCCTCCATCGCGCTGTCGCCCCCGCCGACGATCATCGTCGGCTTCTCCTTGAAGAAGGCGGCGTCGCACGTCGCGCAGTAGCTCACCCCGCGACCGCCGAGCTCGTCCTCGCCGGGGACGGCGAGCTTCTTGTGCTCGGCGCCCATGGCGAGGATCACGGTACGGGCGCGGTAGCGCTCGTCGCCGACCCAGACGGCGTGCTCGCCGCCGACCTCGTCGGACAGCTCGACCTTCGTCGCCTGGTCGGTCACGAAGCGCGTGCCGAAGCGCTCGGCCTGGTCGCGGAAGCGCTGCATGAGCTCCGGGCCCATGATCCCCTCGGGAAAGCCGGGGTAGTTCTCCACGTCGGTCGTCTGCTGCAGCAGCCCTCCCCAGAGGAAGCCCTCGATGACGAGCGGCTTGAGGTTCGCGCGCGACGTGTACAGCGCAGCGGTGTAGCCGGCCGGTCCTGAGCCGATGATGATGACGTTCTCGCGGTTGTCCTGTTCCGAACTGGTCACTTCACAAAATATAGGGGACATCGCTCATGCCCCGGCGGTCGCCGGCAGCGTGGCGCGGTCGTCGCGCCAGCGGGCGACGGTGCGGCGTAGCTGGAAGTACGCGATCGCGCCCGGGATCGTCGGCAGCCAGAAGGCGAAGACGCGGTAGGCGAGCACCGCCGGCACCGCCAGCGCGAGCGGGACGCCGAACGCGGCGAAGGCGCCGATCATGCCGCCGTCGACGCCGCCGACGCCGCCGGGCAGCGGCAGCAGGTTGCCGAGGAAGCCGACGAAGTACGCCATCACGATGACCGGCCACGGCGGCGGGTCGCCGAAGGCGTGGAAGCACGCCCACAGGACCGCGATGTTGAAGCCCCAGTAGGCCAGCGCGCCGAGCAGCGCCGGGTCGCGCTCGCGCACGTGGGCCAGCGCCTCGCGCATCCCGGCCGAGAAGGCGGCCGGCGCGTTGGCGGCGCGCTGCGCCAGCCGCGCCAGCCGGCCGCCGCGGCGCGCGAAGCCCTCGAGCCGGCGTTGCAGGTCGGGCGGCACGCGCGCGAGCACGAGCGCCAGCGCGATCGCCACCAGGGCGAAGATCGCGGGGATCAGCGTGATCGCGAACGGGGCCGGGCCCGGGAGCACCTCGAAGTACAGGCCGAAGCCGACGGCGACGAGCGCGCCCATGTAGACCGCGTAGGTGAGGATGAGGAAGGCCAGCGTCTTGTCGGCGACCGTCCGACGCGGCATGCCCGAGCGGCGCAGCGCCCACGCCGTCAGCGCGATCCCGCCGGCCCCGCCGGCGGCGAGCAGCCGCGTCGCCGCGAGGCCGGCCATCGTGATCTGGTAGCTCGCGCGCCAGTCGATGCGCGAGCCCGCGCGCACGAACACGCCCTGGAACATCATCACGTAGCCGCCGAAGGACAGCAGCGTGAACAGCGCTGCGCCGGCGAGCCACTGCCTGTCGCCCTTGCCGACCTGCCTGCCGGTGTCCTCGATCTCGGTCAGCCGCGGCAGGACGAAGTACAGAAACGCGATCGCGGCGACGATGAACACGCCGACGAGCACGAGCCTGCGGCGCGTCAGGTGGACGCGCGGCATGTCATCGAGGTCATGATTGGCCTCGGCGGACTTCGCCGGGTCGACCTCGATGGGATGCACCGTCCTGTTCATCGCGCGGGTCCGTCCGCGAGCGAGTATATGAGGGACGGACGACCGCTTCGGCGGGTTGTCAGCCCGCGCCGTCCATCCGCGAGCGAACCTCCTCGACGAGCGCCGCGATCAGCCGGCTGCGCTCGTCGGCCTCGGGGTGCCACTGCACGCCGAGCGCGAAGCGCCTGTCCAGCGCCTCCAGCGCCTCGGGCAGCTCGTCGAGCGTCGCCCAGCCGGTGACCTCGAGGCCGTCGCCGATGCGGTCGACGCCCTGATGGTGGTGCGACTTCGTGGCGTGGAGCTCCTCGCCCGCGGCGCGTGCGGCGAGCGAGCCGGGCAGCAGCCGGACGTCGTGGTCGGCGCCGTCGAAGCTGCCGAGGACGCGCCGGTGCTCCTCGTGGCCGACGACGTCCGGCAGGTGCTGGTGCAACGTGCCGCCGCGCGCGACGTTCATGACCTGGAGCCCGCGGCAGATGCCGAGGAACGGCAGGTCGCGCTCGAGCGCGCGTCGCGTGAGCGCGACCTCGAAGGCGTCGCGCTCGGGCACCGTCCCGAGCGTCAGCTCGTGCGGGTCGGCGCCGTAGAGGCCGGGGTCGAGGTCGCCGCCGCCGGCGAGCATCAGCCCGTCGATGCGGTCGAGGATCTCGTCGGGATCGGCGACGAGCGCCGGATCGGGTGCCAGCAGCAGCGCCATCGCGCCCGCGCGGTGCAGCGCGTCGACGTAGCTGCGCGGCAGCACGAAGGCGTCCAGGTCCCAGGCCGCCCAGCGCGCCCGCTCGAGCGGCGTGCAGATCCCGATCGTCGGACGTGCCATGACGTGCACGGTAGCCGCGAGCCGCCGGCGACCGCGCATCACGGCCGGCGGCGGACGCGATACTGCGCGCCATGTACGAGACGCTCGAGCTCGAGCGCCGCGGCGCCGCGACGCTCATCCGCCTGGACCGCCCGCAGGCGCTCAACGCCTGGAACGACGCCCTCGGTCGCGAGCTGCTCGAGGCGGTGCGAGCGGTCGCCGCCGACGACGCGGTGCGCGCGGTCGGCATCACCGGCAAGGGGCGCGCGTTCTCCTCGGGCGCGGACCTCCGCGACCTCGCCGGGCGCCCGCTGACGCCGGACGGCCACATCGACGTCCGCACGACGCTCACGACCGTCTACCACCCGATCCTGTCGCTGCTGCGCACGATGCCCAAGCCGGTGGTCGCGGCCGTCAACGGGCCTGCCGCGGGCATCGGCTGCTCGCTGGCGCTGTCGTGCGACCTCGTCGCCGCGGCGCGCTCGGCGTACCTCGTGCTGGCCTTCGTCGACATCGGCCTCGTGCCCGACGGCGGCGCGCTCGCGCTGGTCTGCGCGCGAGCGGGCGCGGCGCGCGCGGCCGAGATGGCGATGCTCGGCGAGCGGATCGGCGCCGCGCAGGCGCACGCCTGGGGGCTCGTCAACGAGGTCGTGGCCGACGACGAGCTCGACGACCGCGTGCGCGAGATCCTCGACGGCCTGGCGGCGGGGCCGACGCGGTCCTATGCCGGCACGAAGCGCCAGCTCAACGCCGCGCTGTACGCGGGGCTCGACGAGCAACTCGCGCTCGAGGCCGAGATCCAGCAGCAGCTCGTGGCGTCGGCCGACTTCCGCGAGGGCGTCGCGGCCTTCACGCAGAAGCGACAAGCCTCGTTCTCGGGCGCCTGAGCGCGCCCGTCGCGGCGCGCCGGGCGAGCAGTGCGGCCGTGGGTCTGCCGTCGCATGAATACAATGCGCGCCGCCTTGGCCGCACATCGCCTCCGCCATCCCCGCCGGGTCTTCGCCGTCACCCTCGCCGCGGGGGTCGTCGCGCTGCTGGTGCTGGCGACCGGCGCGTCTGCGGACCTGCTCACGCCGCCGTCGGGCGGCTCGCCGCAGGCAGACAGCATCGACACGCTCTACAAGATCATCCTCGCGGTCGCGGCGATCGTCTTCTTCGGCGTCGAGGGCGTGCTGCTCTACTCGCTCGTGAAGTTCCGCGTCCGGCGCGACGCCGTCCCCGCCCAGATCCGCGGCAACACGCGCCTGGAGATCGGCTGGACGATCGGCGCCGCGGTGATCCTCGTCGTGCTCTCGGTCGTCACGTTCGTGATGCTCGACGACATCCGCAACCCGCCGAACTCCGACGCCAGCGGCTTCCCGACGCAGCGGATCGCCAACGCCCAGGACGCGACCGCCTACCAGCCGCGGCCGCCGAGCGGCCGCGCGCTGAACATCAAGGTCAACGGGCAGCGCTACATCTGGCGCTACACGTATCCCGACAACGACGACAACATCCTCAACAACGCGTTCTCCTACGACGAGATGGTCGTGCCGACGCGGACGACCGTGACGCTCGACATCGAGGCCCAGGACGTCGTCCACTCGTGGTGGATCCCGGAGCTCGGCGGCAAGGCCGACGCGGTGCCCGGGCACACGAACTACCTCTGGTTCAAGATCCCGCGCCCGGGCGTCTACCGCGGCCAGTGCGCCGAGCTGTGCGGGCGCAACCACGCCGACATGGTGGCGCGCGTGCGCGCCGTCGAGCCGGCCGAGTTCGCGCGCTGGATGGCCGAGAAGAAGCGCGACATCCAGGCGGCCAACCGGCTCGCGCAGGAGCGCCGGGCGGAGCTGGCGGAGAGCCCCGGGGCGACACAGGAAGCCTCGGACACCCCCTAGGATCACGCCGTGGCAGCCACCGACACAACCGTCGAGATCCCGGAGATCACCGCGCACAGCGTCGAGCGCGAGCCGCGCGGGTGGCTGTCGTGGGTGACGACGACCGACCACAAGCGGATCGGGATCCTCTACCTCGTCACGACGTTCGCCTTCTTCATCCTGGGCGGCGTCGAGGCGCTGCTCATGCGGGTGCAGCTCGGCGCGCCGGACAACACGTTCCTGACGCCGTCGACGTACAACGCGCTGTTCACGCTGCACGGCACGACGATGATCTTCCTCTTCGTCGTGCCGATCATGGCCGGGTTCGGCAACTACTTCCTGCCGCTGATGATCGGCGCGCGGGACATGGCGTTCCCGAAGCTCAACGCGCTGTCGTACTGGCTGCTGCTGGCCGGCGGGATCGTCTTCTACGTGTCGCTGTTCTTTCACCCGCCGGAGGCCGGGTGGACGTCGTACGCGCCGCTGAGCAGCAGCGCCTTCGCCGAGAACGCCGGCATGGACGCATGGATCTTCCTCATCCACCTGACCGGCATCTCGTCGCTGCTCGGGGCGATCAACTTCTACGCGACGATCGCGAACATGCGCGCGCCCGGCATGGGCTGGGGCCGCCTGCCGCTGTTCGTCTGGACGCTGCTGGTCTACGCGGTCCTGCTGATCCTCGCGCTGCCGGTCATCGCCGGCGCCGTGACGCTGCTGCTGGCCGACCGCCACTTCGGGACCGGCTTCTTCGACCAGAGCCAGGGCGGCGACCCGCTGCTGTGGCAGCACCTGTTCTGGTTCTTCGGCCACCCCGAGGTCTACATCATGATCCTGCCGGGATTCGGGATCGTGTCCGAGGTGCTGCCGGTCTTCGCGCGCAAGCCGATCTTCGGCTACAAGGCGATCGCCGCCGCGACCGTCGTCATCGCGTTCCTCGGCCTGCTCGTCTGGGCGCACCACATGTTCGCGACCCCGAGTCCGACCGTGGTGCTCGTCTTCTTCATGATCAGCTCGTTCCTGATCGCGATACCGACGGGCGTCAAGATCTTCAACTGGGTCGCGACGCTCTGGCGCGGGACGGTCGAGTTCAAGACACCGCTGATCTTCGCCGTCGGATTCATCTCGGTGTTCCTCATCGGCGGGATCACCGGCGTCTTCCTCGCCGTGTTCCCCGTCGACTGGCAGTTGCACGACACGTACTTCGTCGTCGCGCACCTGCACTACGTGCTCGTCGGCGGCTCCGTCTTCGCGATCTTCGCCGGGATCTACTACTGGTTCCCGAAGATGTCCGGGCGGATGCTCAGCGAGCGCCTGGGCAAGTGGTCGTTCGCGTTCATGTACGTCGGGCTGAACGTCACGTTCCTCATCCAGCACTCGATCGGGCTCGACGGGATGCCGCGGCGCATCTACGAGTACCCCGACGTCGGCAACCTGGCGCTCTACAACCTCATCTCGACGATCGGCTCGTTCATGCTCGCCCTCGGCGTCGGCCTGACGGTCGTCAACGTCGTGCGGTCGATGAAGCGCGGCGTCGTCGCCGGCCCCGACCCCTGGAAGGGCAACACGCTCGAGTGGTTCACGCCCTCGCCGCCGCCGCAGAACAACTTCGACGTGATCCCGCGCGTACGGTCGGTCGAGCCGATGAAGGACATCCGCCGCCAGGTGGCGCGCCAATCGGAGGCTCACGTCGAGGTCGGCGCGGAGTCGCGCTAGCCGTCGCCGGCGCCCGAGCCATGGAAGCCTCCCGCGTCCAGTCGCCGCCCGTCACGCTGCAGCCGGCAGCCGCCGGCGGCCTGCGCCAGGTCGTCTCGGACTACGTCGAGCTCACGAAGCCGAAGGTCCAGTCGCTGCTGCTGCTGACGACCGTCTGCTCGATGGAGATCGCCGGCGACCCGTCGATCGGGCTCATCGCGCTCACCGTCCTCGGCGGCTACCTGTCGGCCGGCGGGGCCGGCGCCGTCAACCACTACTTCGACCGCGACATCGACGCCCTCATGCCGCGCACGGCCGACCGCCCTGTGCCGGCGGGGCGCGTCTCGCCGCGCGCGGCGCTGGTGTACGGCATCGTGCTCGCCGCGCTGTCGTTCGGCCTGCTCGCGACGACGGTGAACCTCCTCGCGGCGACGCTGGCGCTCTGCGGCTTCCTCGGCTACGTCTTCGTCTACACCGTCTGGCTCAAGCGCCGCACGCCGCAGAACATCGTCATCGGCGGGGCCGCCGGCGCGGTGCCGCCGCTCGTCGGCTGGGCCGCCGTCACGGGCGGCCTCGGCGGGATGCCGCTGTACCTCTTCGCGATCGTCTTCTTCTGGACGCCGCCCCACTTCTGGGCGCTGTCGCTGCTGATGAAGGAGGAGTACCGCCGCGTCGGCATCCCGATGCTGCCGGTCGTGCGCGGCGAGCACGAGACGCGCAAGCAGATCCTGCTCTACGCGGTCCTGCTGTGGGCCGTGACGCAGCTGCCGTTCTGCGCCGGCGGGCTGGGCGCCGTCTACCTCGTCTCGTCGCTGGTCCTCGGCGGGCTGCTGATCGCCGGCGCGGTGGTCCTGTACCGCCGCGCGGACCGCCGCAGCGCCCTGCGCCTGTACCTCTTCTCGTTGCTGTACCTCGCGCTGCTGTTCGGCGCGATGGTCGTCGACGTCAAGGTCTAGACTCGGCCGCTGCGATGGATCAGAAGCTCGCCCGCAAGAACCTCCGCTCCGGCCTGCTGGCCGCCGCCGTGTGCTTCTTCATGTTCGGCATGACCTTCGTCGCCTCCGCGATCTACATCTCATAGGCCGTGAGCCCGCTCGACCGTCCCGTCCCGCCCGCCGGAGAGCACATCCACATCCCGGGCCCCAGCGCGCAGCCGGTGCTGCTGGCGTTCGCGATCACGCTCGTCCTGCTCGGCGTCACGCTCGGCATCTACATCCTCGTCGCCGGCCTGGTGCTCACCGTCTGGATCACGCTGCGCTGGATCGGCGACACCCGCCGGGAGATGAAGGAGCTCCCGGAGGACCTCGACGAGCACTGAGTCGGCGGCGCACGGGCTGCGACGAGCGCCCACGCGCCACCTTTGCCGCAACCCGGGGCTGTCCCTCATCCCGTGGCGGGTAAGGCGCGTACGGGTGGTCATGCAGCAGATCCCGATTCAACGCCCGGCGACGATTCGCCATCGCACGAGCCTCTTCCACGACGCCGTCGAAATCGTCGAGTCGGAATACGGCACCGAGCTGTCGCTCGACGACATCGCGCGACGCGTCGCGTCGTCGCGCCGGCAGTTGCAGCGCTCGTACGCGGAGATCGGCCACACGACGTTCCGCGATCACCTCACCGCCGTCAGGATGGAGCGGGCGGCGGAGATGCTCGCGGCGCGCGGCCTGACGATCCGCGAGGTCGCCCAGCGCGTCGGCTACCGGCAACCGGCGCAGTTCGCCAAGGCGTTCCGCCGCCACCACGGCGTGCCGCCCTCGGGCTTCCGCGAGACGCGCCGCTTCGGCGACGGCGCGCGCGTCGCGGCCTGAAAGCGACCGCCCCGGAACCGCGCCCCCGGGCGTGGTTCCAAATTGCCGTTCGTCGCGCGCACCACGTAGGATGCGCGCCGCATGAACGAGGACTCCCGGCGCCAGGAGCGCACTCCAGTGCTGCAGATGCTGGTCGTCGGGGCGGTCGCCTCGGCGCTCGGCATCGCCGCGGGTCTGGCGATCAACTGGTTCCCCGAGGGTGCCGCCACGCAGGCGCGTCCGATGGACCGCGTCTACGACGTGCTCATCTGGAGCTCGGTGCCGGTCTTCGTGCTCGTCTCGGTCATCGTGCTCTTCAGCGTCTGGAGGTACCGCATCCGGCCGGGCGAGGAGGGACTCGACGGGCCGCCCGTCCACGGCAACACGCGCCTGGAGGTCATCTGGACGGCGATCCCCGCGATCGTGCTCGTGGCGCTGTGCTCGTACGCCTGGGTCGTGCTCAACGACATCGAGGCGGCCAAGCCCAACGAGATGCGCGTCAACGTCACGGGCCAGCAGTTCGCCTGGACCTACGAGTACCCGCAGCCCGGCGGCGACCCCGTGCGCTCCAACGAGCTGTACCTGCCGGAGGGCCAGCCCGTGCGCTTCTTCGTCCGCGCGCTCGACGTCATCCACGACTTCTGGGTGCCGGCGTTCCGGATGAAGGTCGACGCCGTCCCGGGGATCGTCACGAAGTACCGCGTGACGCCCAACAGGCGCGGCACGTTCCCCGTCGTCTGCGCGGAGCTCTGCGGCCTCGGGCACGCGGTCATGCGCTCGACCGCCCGTGTCGTGTCGCCGGCCGAGTTCGACGCGTGGCTCGCCGAGCGCCGCGCCCCGGCGCAGGGCCAGGCCGGCGGCGGCGACGGCGAGGCGGCGGCGGCCGAGCCCGACGGCAAGACGCTGTTCGCCGAGGGCAACGGCGCGGCGACCGCCTGCGGCGCCTGCCACAAGCTGGCCGACGCCGGCACGACCTCGACGACCGGTCCCGATCTCGACGAGACGCTCGCCGGCAAGGACGAGGACTACATCCGCACCGCGATCGTCGCCCCCGACGAGCAGATCACGCCGGGCTTCCAGGCGGGGATCATGCCGAAGAACTACGACGATACGCTCTCGTCGGACGAGCTCGACGCGCTCGTCGCCTATCTCGGCCGGGTGGCCGGCAAGTGAGCACGCTCAGGAGGATTCGCTAGATGGTCGCCAAGTTCCGCGGACCGGGCATGTACAGGGCCTTCCTGTTCGCCGCCTACGGCGTGGCGCTGTCGTACGCGATCATCGCGATCTTCCGGACGTGGTACTCGCTGGACCCGGTGCTCGACGGCCGCGCGGTCCTCGAGCTGGCGCTGTTCCTGTCGCCGCTGGGCTTCCTCGTCGGGCTCGGCGTGTTCAGCTACTGGTTCTACTGGGCGACCGGCAAGAAGACGCTGCCCGAGGACCACTCCGGCCACGGGGCGCACTCCTGGCGCGACTACTTCCGCGTCAACACCGACCACAAGGTCATCGGCATCCAGTACGTCGTGACCTCGTTCTTCTTCTTCTTCGTCGGCGGCCTGTTCGCGATGCTGATGCGCGCCGAGCTCGCGCAGCCCGGTCAGCAGTTCGTCGATCCCAACACCTACAACGGGCTGTTCAGCGTCCACGCGTCGGTGCTGATCTTCCTGTTCATCATCCCGATCTTCGCGGGGCTGGCGAACTACGTGCTGCCGCTCATGATCGGGGCGCCGGACATGGCGTTCCCGCGCCTGAACGCCCTGTCGTTCTGGATGCTGCCGGTCGCGGGCGTGCTGATGCTCATGTCGTTCTTCGCACCCGGCGGCTCGTTCGCCAGCGGCTGGACCGCCTACGCGCCGCTGTCGGTGACCGCGCCGGAGGGGCAGGTGTTCTTCACGATCGGCGTGCAGTTCGCCGGGGCGTCGTCGATCGCGACGGCGCTGAACTTCCTGGTGACGATCATCACGATGCGCGCGCCGGGGATGAGCTTCTTCCGGATGCCGCTGCTGGTGTGGGCGAACTTCTCGACGTCGCTGCTGGTCGTCATCGCGACGCCGTTCATCGCCGTCTCGCAGTTCATGGTCCTCTTCGACCGCTCGCTGGGCTTCAACTTCTTCGACCCGACCGGCCGCGGCGACGTGCTGATGTACCAGCACATCTTCTGGTTCTACTCGCACCCGGCGGTCTACATCATGATGCTGCCCGGCTTCGGGATCGTCTCGGAGATCCTCGCCGTGAAGTCGCGCAAGCCGATCTTCGGCTACCGCATGATGGCGTTCTCGCTGCTGGCGATCGTCGTGCTCGGCTTCACCGTCTGGGCGCACCACATGTTCGTCTCGGGGATGCAGGACTGGATCCGCATCCCGATGATGATCACGACCGCGATCATCGCGGTGCCGACGGGCATCAAGATCTTCTCCTGGCTGGCGACGATGTGGCGCGGCGTGCTGCACCTCGACACGCCGATGCTCTTCGCGCTGGGCTTCATCACGATGTTCACGCTCGGCGGGATCTCCGGCGTGATGCTCGCGATCATCCCGTTCGACATCTACGTCAGCGACACGTACTTCATCGTCGCCCACATCCACTACGTGCTCTACGGCGGCTCGGTCTTCACGATCTTCGCCGGCGTCTACTACTGGTTTCCCAAGATGACGGGCCGGATGTACGACGAGCGCCTGGGCAAGCTGCACTTCTGGACGACGTTCATCACGTTCAACGCGACGTTCGGCCCGATGCACCTCATCGGGACGCAGGGCATGCCGCGGCGCGTCGTCGACTACGCCCAGCAGTGGGCCGGCTGGAACCTCGCGATCACGCTCATGAGCTTCCTGCTGGGCCTCAGCGCGCTCGTGTTCGCCTACAACATGATCGCCTCGTGGCGCGGCGGTCCGCGCGCGGACGCCAACCCGTGGCGGGCGCTGACGCTCGAGTGGCAGGTCTCCTCGCCGCCGCCGATCTTCAACTTCGACGCCGTCCCGACCGTCGTCGGCGGCCCGTACGAGTACGGCGTGCCGGGCGCGGTGCACGGCGTGCTGAAGGGCGCCGAGGTGCCAACCCCGGCAGGCGCGACCGCGCACGGCTCCGGCGCCGGCGCGCACGCCTCCGCGAGAGACGAGGAGTAGCGACATGGGCAGGCACATCCTCGTCGTCGCCAACCAGACGATCGGCGGAGCGAAGCTGCTGGAGTGCGTGCGCGAGCGCGCCAAGGAGTCGGACACGAGCTTCACGATCGTCGTGCCGATGACCTCGCCCAAGTCGGGGCTCGTCATCTACGAGGACGCCGTCCGCGACGCGGCGCAGGTGCGGCTGGACCTGGCGCTTTCGTACCTGCGCGGCGAGGACATCCCGGCGACCGGCGAGATCGGCGACGAGGACCCCTACACGGCGACGCTCGACGCGATCGCCGAGTACCAGCCCGACGAGATCATCATCTCGACGCTGCCGATGGCGTCGTCGGGCTGGCTGCGGCGCGACCTGATCGAGCGCATCCAGGACGCGACCGAGATCCCCGTCACGCACGTCATCTCGGACATCGACGCCGAGGGCCTGCCGTTCGAGGTGACGCTCGTCGTCGCGAACGTGACCGCCGGCCGCGGCAAGCTGCGCGCCCGGATGAAGGAGCTCGCCGGCGAGGCCGAGGACATGCTGTTCATCGTCGTCGTCCCGCTGCAGGCCGGAGACGGTCGCGCGGCGGCGGTCGCGCGCGCGCGGCTGGGCAACACGCTCGACCGCATGCGCCGCGAGGGCCTGCTCGTCGCCGGCATGCTCGGCGACCCCGACCCCTACACCGCGACGATGAACGCCCTGCAGTTCTTCCGCGTGTCGCGGATCCTCATCTCCACGCTGCCCGTCACGCGCTCGGGCTGGCTGCGCGCCGACCTCGTCGAGCGCGTGCGCAAGGCGTCGAACATCCCGGTCGAGCACATCGTCGCGGAGGCGGCCGCCGAGGTCTCCTCCTGATGGAGGCCGCGGGCATCAGCGCCGGCGTCGCCGTCGGCGATCACGACGACCACCACGACGACCACCACGGGCCGCCGCCCGCCAACCGCAGCTCGCGCGTCGAGCCCGCGATGCTCGGGATGCTGCTTTTCATCATCTCGGAGATCATGGTCTTCGCGGCCTTCTTCACCGCCTACTTCTTCATCCGCCTGGTCGCCGAGGGGCACCGCTGGTTCCCGTTCGAGGGCCATGAGCTGCCGGTCGCGATCGCCGGCATGAACACCGCGATCCTGCTGAGCTCGTCGCTGACGATGCACTGGGCCCAGGTGTCGATCAAGAACGGCAACCGCTTCGGCCTGAAGGCCGGGATGCTGCTGACGTCGCTGCTCGGCGCGACGTTCCTGTTCATCCAGATCAACGAGTACGTCCACATCGGCTTCTCGCCGCAGGACCACGCGCAGGGCACGATCTTCTACGGGCTGACCGGCCTGCACGGCGCACACGTGTTCGTCGGGCTGACGCTGCTCGTCATCGTGACGGTGCGCGCCTTCCGCGGGCATTTCAGCCCCGAGCACCACCACGGCGTCGAGGTGCCCGGCATCTACTGGCACTTCGTCGACGTCATGTGGATCATCGTCTACACGGCGATCTACATCCTGTAGGCGCCGCGGCGTGCGCAAGCCCTGGGAGTCCGAGCAGGCGGCGTTCTCGTTCCTGCTGCGCGTGCTCGCCGTCGCGGTCGCGATCGTCGTGCTGTCGCTCGTGATCAAGGCGCTGTTCTAGCGCCCGCCGGCCGCCTCCTACTCGACGGTCAGCGTCCCCTTCATGCCGCCCTCGAGGTGGCCGGGCACCGTGCAGAAGTAGGTGTACGTCCCGGGCTTGACGTCCACGGTGATGCGCGAGACGCCGCCGTCCTGGACGTCGTCGCCGTCGGCGTTGATGCCCTTCTCCTTGATGGCGATGTCGTGCGGGATCGAGGCGTCGTTCTTGGACTCGATCACGAGCTTGCCGGGCGGGGCCGTCGCCTTCGTCGAGACGTACGCCAGCTGGCCGGTCGGGTCGGCGGGGATCTCGAGCTTGCCGTCCTTGGCCGCGATCGGCTTGCCGGCGCCGGCGACCGGGACCGCGGTGGCGAGCTTGCCCTCGTCCTCGCCCGGCCGCGCGGCGACCGCGGCGACGTAGGCGGACACGTCGGAGGCTAGCTTGCCCGTGACGAGCTTGGGCGGCATGTAGGCCGGGCTGCTCTTCGGCACGATCGCGGGATACAGGATCTGGTCGAGCACGACGCCGTGGATCGTGTCGCGCCCGAGGCCGTCGGCCAGCGACTGGCGAAACGCCGCGTCGAGGTCCGGGCCCTGGGTGCCCTTCGTGTTCGCGCGCCGGAGCACGTGGCAGGCGCCGCAGCGCTCGGCGAACGCCTTCTTGCCGGCGATGAGATCGGCGTCCTTGGGCACGTTGTCGTTCTCGCAGGCGCTCAGCGCGGTCGCCACGAGGCCGCCGGCGAGGACCGCGATCAGTCGGTTTCTCAACAGTGTTCGGGCCATGAGCCGGCGGGACTCTATCCGAGCGGCCCGGAGGGTGTTGCGGGTCCCGGAGCCGCCTGCGGCCGGCCCGAGCGGGCCCGCGGGCGCGCCGACGGCTGGTAGGGTTCGCGCCGTGACGCCCGTGCAGCGCTACCGCATGCGAGCCCCGGAGAGCGGTCGCGAGATCATCCGCGAGGCCGAGCCCGGACGCGTCTACGTCGACCGCGAGACCGGCGAGGAGCTCGAGATCGTCGGCAAGGTGCTGCCGCTGGCGCCGTCGAAGTCGCGACTGCCGTGGGCGGTCGAGAACCTGCGGTTCTGCCCCTGGTGCGACCAGCTCGCGCAGCGCGATCTCAACGACTGCCCGACCTGCGGGCGTCGCATGGATCCGATCGCCTGAGCCGGCGCCGGCGATGTCCGCGCGCGCTCTCGCCCTCCTGACCGTCCTGGCCCTCGCCTTCGCGCTCGCCGCCTGCGGCGCCGACGACGAGCTGTCGACCGACATTCCGCGCACGAGCCCCGACCTCACGATCCCGACGGCGACGAGCGAGACGCCCGCGCCCGAGCCGGCGACGACCGCGACGACCGCCACGACGACGACCGGCGGCACGCCGGCCGCGCCGCCGCCGGCCGCGGCGCCGCCTCCGGCCGCCGCCCCGCCGCCGCCTCCCGCCGCGGCCACCCCGCCGGCCGGGCCGACCGGCGGCCAGACGCCCGGCACCGGCCAGTCGACGACCGGCGGTGCGCAGGCCGGCGGGCAGGAGTTCGAGAACTTCTGCGCGCAGAACCCCGGCGCCTGCTGACGCCGGCGCGCGCCGGCGCGGTTGCGGCCTAGACGCCTCTCAGGAACGACACGGCCCTAGCGCTTCGTCGGGTTCGGGATGAACGTCGCGCTGTAGGTCAGGCGCGCCGTCCGGAACAGGCACGTGAACCTCGCCGAGCGCCGCGACCCGACGAGCGCCGACTGCGTCGCGGTGTCACCGCACCCGTCGGCGGCGCGGCTGGCGCGCCACGACGTGTCCGAGCCCAGGCCGACCTGCAGCGCCGGCGCCCAGGACGGCACGGTCAGCCCGACGTACTGGCCCTTCCTGATCGGCAGCGAGCGCTCCAGCGGGAACTGCACGACCGTCCCGAAGTAGTCGGTGAGGGTCTCCAGCGGCGCCTTGGCCACGACCTGGCGCATGATCCGCTTGCCCGGGGCCAGCACGACGACCGCCGCCTGCGATGCGCCGCCGAGGCGCTCGGTGAAGAACGCGGTCTGCTTCGGGCCGGGCTTGCCGAGCGCGATCGACCAGGCGACGATCCGCCCGTCGGCCGGTGCGACGTACAGCGAGCGGTCGGGGCCGACCTTGGCCTGGTAGCCGGTCGTGCGGCTCACGGCCTGGCAGTTGTCCGGGCAGGTGCCGCGCACGCCGTCGGCCATGGCGCCCAGCTCCGTGATCTTCGCGGAGGCGGCCGCGGGCAGGCCGAGCATCGCTGCGCAGGTCACGGCGATGAAGCAGATCGATCCTCGATGGCGGGTCATGTAGCCATTCAACACGAGCCCTCGGTTGTTGTTGCGTAGGGTCGCCGGCCCGTTCAGCGCAGGCGCATGCGGCGCACCGCGCCGCCGTCCGGCGCCGTGTCGACGCAGGCCGGGCGCTCGCAGCCCGGCCGCGTCGACTCGACGGCGAAGCGGATGACCTGCGGGCGCCCGAGCGCGCTCTGGGCGACGCGCACGATGAGGCTGCGCCCGCTGGCGTTCGCCCTGACGCTCGCCGGGGCGACGCGCCGCGGCAGCCCGGGCTCGCGCTGCTCGAAGACGCCGGCGCGCAGCGCGTCCGCCGAGCGCGCGGTGACGCAGACCAGGCGGTCGGGGCGCGACGCCCGCGGATCGGCCCGCGCATCGGTCCAGATCCGCAGGCAGACCGATCCCGGCGGCCCGGAGCGCGCCAGCAGCGTGCTCGCGCTCACGCGGCCCGCGAACGTCACCGCCGTGCGCAGGCGGCCGTCGGAGGCGCGCCGTAGGCCGACCCGCTGAAGGTCGAGCGGGCTCGCCGCGTCGCCGGACGGGTCGCGGAGGACGACCGGCTTCGACGGCGCCGCGGCGGAGACGACGCCGACCGCGATCGCTGCGAGCGCCGCCGTCAGCGATGCCAGCGCGAGGGCGCGGCGGCGCGTCCGTCGGTGGCCGAGGGGTCGGTGCATCGCGCAAGCATGACGAACTGCGCACGCGGAACCGACGGTTGCCCGCGCGCGGCCGCCGCTCGCGGGTCAGCCGCTGAGCTCGGCCGCCGCCGCCCGGATGTCGTCCTCGTCGCCGGGAGCCGGCACCCACGGCAGCCGCAGCGGGTCTCCGTCGTAGCGCGGGATGACGTGCATGTGGAAGTGGAACACGGTCTGCCAGGCGGCGGCGCCGCTGGAGTTCAGGAGGTTCACGCCGTCGGCGCCGAGCCTGTCGCGCGCCCGCGCCGCCAGCCGCTGCGCCGCGACGGCGACGGCCTGCAGGTCGGCGGGGTCGATCGCGTGGACGTCGGCGGCGTGCGTGCGCGGGACGACGAGCGCGTGCCCGCGCGTCGCAGGGCTGATGTCCATGAACGCGACGGTGCGCTCGTCCTCGGCGACGATCGTCGCCGGCAGCCCGCCGCCGACGATCTTGCAGAACACGCAGTCGGGGTCGGCCATCGCGCAAGACTACGCGCCGCGAAGGTGCCGCGCGACGTCCCAGGTCCACAGCTCGACGACGTTGCCGTCGGGGTCGTCGAGATAGGCGGCGCGGCTGCCGCCGTCGCCGCGGAACTCGTGCTCGGCCGGCTCGGCGCCGCGGCGGCGCAGCTCGGCGACGGCGTCGTCGAAGGCGTCCGCGGGGACGTGCAGCGCGAAGTGGACGTGGACGCCGCCGCGGCCGCCGAACATCCCGACCTGCGGCCGCCACAGCCCGATCCGCGTGCGGTCGCCGGCCATGAGCCAGATCGCCTCGCGCGCCGGCCAGCGCTCGACGACCGGTAGGCCGAGCAGCCCGGCGTAGAATCGCTCGGCGGCCTCGAGGTCGGCGACCTCGAGCACGAGCTCGCTGACGCCCGTGACGGGGATGCCGGGCACCGTCATTCCTCCCGGTGCAGCCGCGCCGCCAGCTCGAGCGCCTCGTCGGACGTGCGCACCTCGCCGGCGAAGCGCGCCTCCTCGATCGCGGCCAGCAGGCGCCCGATCTCCGGCCCGTCGCCGATGCGCAGCTCGGCCGCCAGCCGGTCGCCGCGCAGCAGCGGCTCGCGGCGGCCCTGCGCCCGCCACGCGAGCGCCTCCGGCAGCACCTCGCGCGCGAGCTCGACGTGCCGGGCGATCGCCTCGCCGGCCTTGCGCCCGCGCGTCGCCAGGCGATCGGCGACCGACAGCAGCGTGACGTCCACCTCGACCGGCTGGCAGGTGTGCAGGTAGCGGTACAGCGCCCGCCGCGACAGCGGCCGCTCGTGGACGAGGAAGCCGAGGCGCAGGTGGTGGCGCACGAGGGCTGCGACGTGCGCCTTGAGCCGCTCGCTCGCACGCAGGCGCCCGAGCACGTCGCGCGCCATCGCGGCACCCGCGCGGTCGTGTCCGAGGAACGTCGGCGAGCCGTCCTCGCGGCGCCCGAGCGTCGCCGGCTTGGCGACGTCGTGCAGCAGCGCGCCGAGGCGCAGCGCGACCCCCCGATCGACCTCGTCGGCGAGCGGCTCGGCGAGCAGCGCGCGCAGCGCGGCGTCGTGCTCCTCGCCGAACACGGCGCCGGGGTCGGCCTGCACCGTCACCGTACCGGCGAGGACCTCGATCGTGTGGTCGTGCACGTCGGCGTGGTGATAGCGGCTCTGCTCGACGCCGCGCAGCGCGTGCAGCTCGGGCAGGATCGCGGCGACGAGCCCGAGGTCGTCCATGAGCCGCAGCGAGTCCACGACCGTGTCGCCGGCGACGATCCGCTTCAGCTCGGCGAAGACGCGCTCCTGCGCCACGGCCGCCACCCGCGTCGCCTGCTCGCGCGCCAGCGCGATCGTGCGCTCGTCGGCCTCGAGCCCGAGCTCGGCCGCCAGCCGCACGAGCCGCAGCGCGCGCAGCGGGTCGTCGGCGAAGGCGGTGTCGCCGACCGCGACCAGGCGCCGCGCGGCGAGGTCGCGCACGCCGCCGTGGGGGTCGATGGGGTCGCCGCCGACCAGCGGCTCGGCGATCGCGTTGACGGTGAAGTCGCGCAGCGCGAGGTCGGCTTCCAGCGAGCCGCCGCGCATCGTGGCCAGGTCGGCCTGCCAGGAGCGGTTCGGGGCGAGCACGCGCCAGGCGCCGAACTCGTCGGACAGCTCGAACGCCGGACCGCCGACCGCCCGTGCCAGCGCGCGCGCCGCGCCGCGGGCGTCGCCTTCGACGACGAGGTCGACGTCGGTCGTCGCGCGGCCGAGCAGGCGATCGCGCAGCGCGCCGCCGACCAGCCATGCGCGCCGGCCGGCAAGCGCCTCGCGCGCCGCCCGGAGCGGCTCGGTCATGCCGGCTCGCCGTCGCGGTGATACGACCGCGGCACCCGCGCCGCCAGCCCGCACGTCACCTCGTAGTTGATCGTTTGCAGGCGCCGCGCGATCTCCTCGGCGGTGATCCGCTCGCCTCGCTGCGCACCGATCAGCACGGCGGCGTCGCCGATCGCCGCCGCCGGCGGTGATCCGACGTCGATCGTGACGTTGTCCATGCTCACAGTCCCGACGAGCGGCCGACGCACGCCGCGGATGAGCACGTCGGCGTTGTTGGTGAGGGCGCGCCGCACACCGTCCCCATACCCGATCGGCAGCGTCGCGACATGGGTCGGCGAGGCCGCCACGAAGCGCCTACCGTAGCCCGCGCTGTCACCCGGCGACATCGGCCTGACCGCGGCGACGTAGGAGCTCAGCTCGAGCGCCGGCTCGAGGTCGCGCGCGGCCGGATCGTCGCCGAACGGGTCCATGCCGTAGATCGCGATGCCGGTGCGCACGAGGTCGAGGTGAGCGCCGGGGTCGCGCAGCGTCGCGGCGCTGTTGGCGGCGTGCAGCGTGATGCCGGGATGGGCGCCGCGCAGCGCCTGCGCCCACGCCGTGAAGCGCGCGAGCTGCTCGCCGAAGAACGCGTCGCCGCGCTCGTCGGCGGTCGCGAAGTGCGTCATCGCGCCGGCGAGCACGACGCCCTCCGTGGCGGCGGCGAGCTCGGCGACGCGCGTCGCCTGCTCGGCGTCGCGCGTCCCCAGCCGGCCCATCCCGGTGTCGAGCTTGACGTGGACGGCGCCGCCGCCGCGCGCGGCGACGGCGCGGACGAAGTCCTCGTGCCACGCGACGACCTCGGCGCGCGCCGCCAGCGCGACCTCCAGCTCGCCGGCGGCCAGCGCGCCCATGACGAGGATCGGCGCGTCGATGGCGGCGTCGCGCAGCTCGGCCGCCTCGCCGGCGGCGGCGACCGCCAGCGCGCGCGCGCCGCCGGCGAGCGCGGCGCGCGCCGCCGGCACCGCCCCGTGGCCGTAGCCGTCGGCCTTGACCACCGCGCACAGGTCCGTCGCCGGACCGAGCTCGCGGCGCAGGCGCGCGACGTTGCGCTCGATCGCCGCGACGTTCACCCGCGCCAGCGCGCGCACGGGTCCGCCGCGTCCGGGGCCGGTCACTCCTGCGGCTCCTCGGGCTCCCCCTCCAGCGCCCCGGGCAGCGCGGCGATCACGTCGCTGGCGACGACGCCGTCGGGGCCGTGCGCGGCGGCGGCGACGCGGCCCGCCGCGGCGTGCCGGCGCACGCCGGCGCACGCGGCGGCAAACGGCTCGAGGCCCTTGGCGAGCAGCGCCCCGATGATCCCGCTCAGCACGTCGCCCGTGCCGGCCGTCGCGAGCGCCGGCGCGGAGAGGCCGTTGACGGCGGCGCTGCCGTCGGGCGCCGCGACGATCGTGTCGTCGCCCTTCAGGACGACGATCGCCCGGGCGCGGCGCGCGGCCTCCCGCGCGCTGTCCAGCCGCCCGCGCTCGATGTCGGCGCTGTCGCGGCCGAGCAGGCGCCCCAGCTCGCCGGCGTGCGGGGTGAGGACCGTCGGCGCGCTGCGCTGCGCGAGGCCGTCGAGGTGGCCGGCGTGCGCGTTGAGCCCGTCGGCGTCGAGCAGCAGCGGGGCTCCCGAGCCGCGGGCCAGCTCGCGCAGGAACTCGAACGCGGCGTCGCTGCGGCCGGCGCCCGGACCGGCGACGAGCGCGCCGGCACGCTCGGCCGCGGCGAGCGCCGCGCCGGCCGCATCGGCGCGCAGCGCACCGCCGGCGTCGGGCAGCGCGCGCGTCATGACCTCGAGCAGCCGCGTCTCGAAGATCGGCTCGAGCGATGCCGGCACGAGCGCGGTGACGTATCCGGCGCCCGCGCGCATCGCCGCCTCGGCCGCCATGCACGGCGCCCCGGTGAGACCGCGCGAGCCGCCGGCCACGACGACGTGCCCGGACGTGAACTTCGTCCCGGGCACGTCGCGCCCGGGGACGAGCGCGTGGGCGCGCGCGGTCAGCAGCCCGACGTCGCAGCGCACCGGCGCGCCCGCCGGGATCCCGATGTCGACGACCTCGACGTCGCCGCTGAGCCGCTTCCCGGGCGCGATCCAGTGCCCGGGCTTGGCGGCGGCGAACGTCGCCGTCGCGGTCGCCTGCACGGAGGCCGCGGCGGCCGCGCCGGTCGAGGCGTCGACGCCGCTCGGGATGTCGGCGGCGACGACGGGCGCGTCGCTGGCGGCGATCGCCTCGATCGCGTCGCGCGGCGCGCCGCGCGGCTCGCCGGCGAAGCCGGTGCCGAGTATCGCATCGACGACGAGCGCCGCCCCGTCGAGTGCCCCGACCGCGAATCTCTCGTGCCCGCCGTCGAGCCGGCGCAGGTTCTCGGCGGCGTCGCCGCGGTGCTCCTCGGGCGCCGCGAGCGTCAGCACGCGCACGCTTCGCCCGAGCTCACGCAGCAGCCGCGCGGCGACGAACCCGTCGCCGCCGTTGTTGCCCTTGCCGCAGACGACCGCGATCGTCCCGCGCCGGACCGTGCGGTCGGCCAGCAGCGCCAGGCCCGCGCCCGCGCGCTCCATGAGGTCCAGCGACGGGATCGCGCGCTCCTCGATCGCCCAGCGGTCCATGGCGCGCATCTGCTCCGCGCCGGGCAGCGGGTCGAGCCAGCCGGGCAGCGTCATCGCGCGGTCGTCCATCGCGGGCTCGCGCGCGGCGCGGTCGAGCGGCGGCGCGCCCTCACCACACGAGGGCGACGGCGCCCGCGGTCGCCTTGGAGTGCGTCAGCGACACGTCGACCTGCACGCCGAGCGCCGCCAGGGGCCCGTGCAGCGCGATCCGCGTCTGCGCTCCCTCGCCGACGACCTCGATGTCGCGCGGGCTCCACGCCTCGAGCCGCAGCGCCTTCGCGACTGCCTCCTTGGCGCAGAAGCGCGCCGCCAGGTGCTGTCCCGGCCGCGCCCGCCGCTGCGCATACGCACGTTCGCCGTCGGTGAACAGCCGCTGCGCGAGCCCCGGCCGGCGCTCGAGCGCCGCCTCCATCCGCTCGATCTCCAGCAGGTCGATCCCCACGGCCACGCCCGGATCGTAGACCCACGCGCCGCCCGCGCCGCGCCACGCGGCGGGCGAGCGATCCGACGAGCGCAGCCGGCGATGCCTGGGTGGGGTCGGCGAGCGAGGGCCTGTGCTCCGCACGGCCCTCGCTCGACGGGCCGCTCAGGCGCGCCGGGGCGCCGTCAGATCACTCGACCGTGACGGTTTTCGCGAGATTCCTCGGCTGATCCACGTTCAGGCCCCGTGTCCGCGCGACGTAGTACGCGAACAGCTGCAGCGGGATGACGGCCAGCAGCGCCTGCAGCATCCAGTCGGTGCGCGGGACCTTGATGATCTCCTCGGCGACCGTGTCGAGCCGGTCGTCGCCGTCGGTCGCGATCGCGATGACGTGCGCGCCGCGCGTGCGGACCTCGTGGATGTTGGAGATCATCTTGTCGAGGATCGGCATGTCGGTCGCGACGCAGACGACCGGCGTGCGCTCGTCGAGCAGCGCGATCGGGCCGTGCTTCATCTCACCGCCGGCGTACGCGTCGGTCGCGATGTAGGAGATCTCCTTGAGCTTCAGCGCGCCCTCGAGCGCCACCGCGCGGCCGACGTGGCGGCCGAGGTACAGGTAGAAGTCCGAGGCGGCGTGCCGCTCGGCGGCGGCCTTGACCGAGTCGTCGAGACGCTCGAGCAGCTCGGTGATGTTGGTCGGCAGCCGCTTGATCTGCCCGACGAGGTCGGCGATCCGCGCGCGGTCCATCGTGCCCCGCAGCTCGGCGAGGCGCAGGGCGAGCAGGTACATCGCGGCGACCTGGCAGACGAACGTCTTCGTCGCCGCGACCGAGATCTCGGGCCCGGCGCGGGTGTAGAGCACGCCGTCGCACTCCCGCGTGGCGCTCGAGCCGCGGACGTTCGTGCACGCGAGCACGCGCGCGCCGCGCTCGCGGGCCAGCCGCATCGCGGCGAGCGTGTCGGCCGTCTCGCCGGACTGCGTGATGCCGACGACGAGCTCGCGCTCGGAGACGATCGGGTTGCGATAGCGCCACTCCGACGCGATGTCCATCTCGACCGGCACGCGCGCCCACTCCTCGATCGCGTAGCGGCCGATCAGCCCGGCATGGAACGACGTGCCGGCGGCGAGGATCAGGATCCGGTCGACGCCCTCCAGCAGCGACTCGTCGAGCTCGTGCTCGGCGAGGTCCACGCCGTCGCCGCGGACGGTGCGGTCGGCGACCGTCTCGGCGACCGCGTCGGCCTGCTCGTGGATCTCCTTGAGCATGAACGTCTCGTAGCCGCCCTTCTCGGCCGTCTGCAGGTCCCAGTCGACGTGCGTGATCGGGCGCTCGATCGGCGTGCCGTCGGCGGCCATGAACTCGACGCCGTCGGGTCGCAGGACGACGAGCTCGCCGTCCTCGACGCGCTGCACGTCGCGCGTGTGGGCGAGGAAGGCGGCGACGTCTGAGCCGAGGAACTGCTCGCCCTCGCCGCGTCCGACCACGAGCGGGCACTCCTTGCGCGCGCCGACGAGCGTGTCGGGCTCGTCGGCGCTCATCGCCACGAACGCGTAGTGGCCCTCGAGCTCGGCGTAGGCGGCGCGGACCGCGTCGGCGAGGCTGCCGAGCGCCATGTGGTGTGAGACCAGGTGGGCGATCACCTCGGCGTCGGTCTCCGATGTGAACTCGGCGCCGGTGTCGAGCAGACGGCGCTTCAGCGCGAGGTGGTTCTCGACGATCCCGTTGACGACGACGTGGACGCGGTCGCTCGTGTCGAAGTGCGGGTGGGCGTTGGACTCGGTGACGCGGCCGTGCGTCGCCCAGCGCGTGTGCCCGATGCCGCTCGTCGCGGGGCGGACGATCGTGGCGACGGCGCCGCCGTCGGGGATCGCCGGCGCGGCCGCGCCGTTGACCGCCGTGCGCAGGTTGCTGAGGTTGCCGACCGCGCGCACCGACGCGATCTCGCCGTCGACGAGCACGGAGACGCCGGCCGAGTCGTAGCCGCGGTACTCGAGGCGCTCGAGGCCGGCGAGCAGGATCTCCTGGACGGCGCGCTGCCCGACGTATCCGACGATGCCGCACATGGGGACAGATCCTAGGCGGTGCCCCGGAGCGGACCCGCGCGGGTCACGCGCTCGTGCCCCTGACGACGGCGACGAGCCGCTCGCAGGCCTGCTCGGTCTCCTCCTCGGTCGGCGCCTCGACCATGACGCGCACGAGCTGCTCGGTGCCCGACGGTCGCACGAGCACGCGGCCGCGGCCCTCCAGCGCGGCGGCCTCGCGGGCGGTCGCGTCGCCGAGCTCGGGCTTTGCCATCGCCGCGTCGCGGTCGGCGACCGGGACGTTGACGAGCCGCTGGGGCAGCTTGCGCATCGCATCGCGCTCGGCGAGATCGCGGCCGGCGAGCGCCTCGAGCGTCAGCAGGGCGCTCGCGATCCCGTCGCCGGACGGCACGAACGCCATGTCGATGATGTGCCCGGACTGTTCGCCGCCGAGGCACCAGCCGCGCGCGCGGAGCTCCTCGAGCACGTAGCGGTCGCCGACCTTCGTCGTCGCGACGTCGATGCCCGCCGCGCGCATCGCGGCGTGGAAGCCGAAGTTCGTCATGACGGTCACGACGACCCCGCCGCCGAGCAGGCGGTCCTTCGCGCGTAGGTGCAGCGCCGCGAGCGCGATGAGCTCGTCGCCGTCGACGAGCTCGCCGTGGCGGTCGACGGCCAGGACGCGGTCGCCGTCGCCGTCGAACGCGAAGCCGGCGTCGTGGCCGCCCGCGCGGACCGCCGCGACGAGGCCCTCGACGTGCGTCGAGCCGCAGCCGTCGTTGATGTTGCGACCGTCGGGCTGGTCGGCGAGGACGGTCACGCGCGCGCCGAGGCGGCGGAAGATCTCGGGCGCCGCGCGATACGTCGCGCCGTTGGCGCAGTCGAGCGCCACGTCGAGGCCCGAGAGGTCGAGGTCCTCGAATCGCTGCTGCAGCGCTCGCAGGTAGTCCTCGCGCGTCCCGTGCAGCTCGCGCACCCGGCCGATGCGCGCCGGCGGGTCGGCGTCGGTCGCGTCCAGGCGCGCCTCGATCGCAAGCTCGGTGGCGTCGGAGAGCTTGAACGCATCCGCGCCGAAGAACTTGATGCCGTTGTCGGCGTACGGGTTGTGCGAGGCGGAGATGACGGCCGCGAGGTCGAGGTCGTAGCGCGAGATCAGCAGCGGCGCCGCCGGCGTCGGCAGCACGCCGCCGAGCAGGACGTCGCCGCCGGCCGAGGCGATCCCCGCCGCGAGCGCGGACTCGAGCATCTCGCCCGACTCGCGCGTGTCGCGGATGACGAGCACGCGCGGCCGGCGCCGCCCGCCGACCTCGCGGACGGCCGCCGCGCCGAGGCGCAGCGCCAGCTCGGCGGTCAGCAGCTCCCCCGCGACGCCGCGCACGCCATCGGTCCCGAAGAGCTTGCGTGTCGCAGCCCAGCCCGTGCTCATGGGAGGGGCGCTAGCGCTTGGAGAACTGCGGCCGCTTGCGGGCCTTCTTCAGACCGGCCTTCTTGCGCTCCTTGGCCCGCGCGTCGCGCGTGAGGAAGCCGCGGCGCTTGAGCTCCCCGCGAAGGTTCGGATCGGCCTCGAGCAGGGCGCGCGAGATCCCGTGGCGCAGCGCGCCGGCCTGGGCGCTGACGCCGCCGCCGTGCATGCGTGCGACGACGTCCATCCGGTCGTCGTAGCCCACCGCCTCCAGCGGCTGGCGGATGTTGCGACCGAGCGCGGGGCGCGGGAAGTACTCGTCGAGCGTCTTGCCGTTGACCGTGTACGCGCCGCTGCCGGGCCGCAGCATGACGCGCGCGACGGCGGTCTTGCGCTTGCCGGTCGCGCGGTAGCGCGCGCCGGCGGCGAGGTCGATGACCGCCGCGACGGGCTGCTCGTCGGCGCGGTCCTGCTCGTCCTCGCTCTCGGCGTCGCCGGCGTCCTCCTCCTCGGCGAGCGGGTCGACGCCCTCCATGACGATGTCGACCTCGAGGTCGGCGCCGGGGATCGCCGGCTTCTCGCGCGGTGCGGCCGGCTCGTCGTCGGCGTCGTCGGGCTGCGCGGCGGCGGGCGCCTCGCCTGAGGTGGGTGCCTCGCGCGCGGCGGGCGCCTCGGGTGCGGCGGGCGCCTCCGGCTCCGGCGCCGAGCTCGTCGGCTCGGTCGCGTCCGGCTCGCTGGCCGCGGCGTCCTCGGGCGGCTCGGGGCTCTCGTCGATCACGAGGCGTTGATCTCCATCGGTTGCGGTTTCTGGGCCACGTGCGGGTGCTCCGGACCGGCGTAGATCTTGAGCTTCGTCAGCTGCTTGCGGGCCAGCCGGTTGCGCGGGAGCATGCCCTTGACGGCCAGCCGCAGGACCTCCTCCGGTCGGCGCTCGAGCATGTCGTCGAGCGTGCGCGTCTTCAGGCCGCCCGGATAGCCGGAGTGGCGGTAGTACTTCTTGTCGCTGCGCTTGTTGCCCGTCACGGAGATCTTCTCCGCGTTGACGACCACGACGAAGTCGCCCGTGTCGACGTGCGGCGTGTACGCCGGCTTGCGCTTGCCGCGCAGCGCGTCGGCGATCTGGGTCGCCAGACGACCGAGCGTCTGCCCGGTGGCGTCGACGACGAGCCAGTTGCGCTCGCGGTCGTTGGCGTTTGCGACGTAGGTCTTCATGGGCGTCAAAAAGGCCACGCGGTCGACCGCGCGGCGACTGCGAAGCATACGCAATCCGTGTCGGAGGGCTCCGGCCGCGAGCGCGGGACGCGCACGCTCACGCCGGCAGCGCGCAGCGCGCCGGCTCGCCGGTGAAGCCGGCGGCCAGCGCGCGGGTGTTCGCGCGCAGCGAGCCCAGGTACGTGGCGCCGGGCGAGCCCGGCGGCCCGAGCGAGTCGGCGTACAGCGGCGGGCCGACGCGCGCGCCGGCGTCGCGGGCGATCGCGCGGGCGAGCTTGGCGTTCACCGAGCTCTGGGGAAAGATCGTCGTCACGCCGGCCTCGCGGATCGTGCGCGACAGGCGGGCGACCTCGCCCGCGGAGGCCTGCGCCTGCGTCGACAGCGCCGGGATGACCGTGCCGATGACCTCGATGCCGTAGCGGTCGGCGTAGTAGCCGAACGTGTCGTGGTCGGTGACGAGCCGTCGCCGGCGGGCCGGGATCGCGCGCATGCAGGCGGCGATCGCCCGATCGAGCCGGCGCAGCCGCTCGATGTAGGCGGCGGCGTTCGCGTCGTACGTGGCGCGCCCGCCCGGATCGGCGTCGACGAGCGTGTCGCGGATGCGGTCGGCGGCGATGATGGCGTTGCGCGGATCCTGCCACCAGTGCGGGTCGAGGCCGCCCTCCCCGCGCCGGGCGCGCATCGCGGCGAGCAGCTCGACGCGGCGAGCGTCGGAGCCGGCGTTGCGCAGGACGCCGTCGAGCCAGTCGTCGAGGTCGCCGCCGGAGCTCAGGACGACGTCCGCGTCCGTCATCGCCCGCACGTCGCTCGGACGCGGCTCGTAGGCGTGCGGGTCCGAGCCGGCGGAGAGCACCTGCCGGACGTCCGCGCGCCGGCCTACGATGGCGCGCGCGATGTCGGCGACCTGGGTCGTCGTCGCGACGACCGTCGGGGCGCCCTGCGCACCACCCTCGCCCTCGCCGCTGGATCCGCAGGCGCCCAGCGCGGCGGCCGCCAGCGCCGTGGCCAGCGCGGCGAGCGGTCGGCGCGGAAGAGCCATCCGCCCGACCTTAGCAAGAACCGTTCTCGTTTAGGGAGAGGGCCCGACGAGGCCCGCGGCGAGCAGGCCGGCGACGAGCAGGCCGCCGGTCGCGACTCGCAGGCGTCCCGCCGTCAGCCAGCGCGGGGCGCGCGCGGAAAGCCAGGCGCGCAGCCCCGTCGCGCCCGCGCCGGCGGCCATCGCGCCCGCCATGCACTGCATGCACATCGCGCGTCTCCCGGCGGGTCCCTCAGGCCTCCTGCGACTCCGTCGTCGCCGCGGCCGCCCCCTGCGCCGGCGCGGACTCGGCGTCGCTTCCGTCCGCGCGCGAGGTCGTCGCGTCGCCGGACACCGCGACGGCCGCCTTGGCCGTCACGAGGTGGTAGAGGATCAGCACCTGCACGATCGCCAGCGACTCGGAGCGGTGGACCTCGTCGCCGACCGTGAACTCGCCGAGGCGCTCCGTGCGCAGCTGGCTGGCGAACTGCATCTTCTGCCAGATCGCCTCCTCGATCGCGGCGCCGCGCTCGCGGTCGACGTCGCCCGGGACGTGGAGGCAGCGCACCTCGCCGCGCTGCTCGAGCCGGATGCGGTCCTTCTCCTCGTCGATGACCGACAGGTCCGGGTGCGGCAGCCCCTTGCGGAGGGTGAGCACCGCGTCGAGGTGCTCGGCGTCGCCGTCGTCGCCGCTGGGCTGGAAGGACACGACGAGGTCGGCGAGGCGCTCCTGCGGGCGGATGAACGCCTCCGAGTCGGGCTCGCGCTTGTCGAGCTCCTCGAGGACCTTCTCCTCCGTGTAGCCGCGCTTGCTCGTGTCGCGCTTGATCTTCCAGTCGCGGCGCAGGTCCTCGGGCGGCGCGAGGTAGACGCGCACGTCGTAGGCCTCGGCGAGCTCCTTGGTGTAGTAGCCGAGCAGGCCCTCGATGACGACGAAGCGCTTGGGGAAGACGTACTCCGGGCGGCCGAAGGTGCCGTCGTGGTGCTGGTAGACGGGCTTGAGGATCGGCTCGCCGTTGCGCAGGTGGTGGACGTGCTGCGCGATGATGTCGATGTAGTTGCAGTCCGGATGCAGCGGCGTGATGCCCAGCTCCGACCGCTCCGTACGGTCGTACTTGTGGTAGTCGTCGGTGCCGATGTGGGTTACGGCGTCCTCGCCGAGAAGGCCAACGAGCCCCTTGGTGATCGTGGTCTTCCCGCTCGCTGAGTCACCGACCACGCCGAGGATGATGGGGCGTGCCATGTATGTACTGCCTCTCTACTCGCCGGCGAAGAGCCGCGAAAGATAGCGCTGATCTGGCGACGCCGACCTGCGCGTCACCCAGCGCGCAGTCGTGGCGCGAGCGGCCGCGCGACGAGCGCGAGGGCGGCGGCCAGCAGCAGCGTCCCGAGGACCGCCGGCGCCAGCCCCGCCGGACCGAGCCGGCGGGTGATCCCGGCCTGCCACGGCGCGAGGTAGCGGCGGTAGTCGTCGTCGCGGGCGGCGGTGCTGCGGGCCGCGCGCGCCGAGGCGCGGGCGAGCTCGGGAACGGCGGCGTACTGGCGGTCGATCCGCGGCCCGACGCCGACCGGGCGCTCGAGCAGCTGGTGCCCCACGGGCGCCAGCACCGCCGGCAGCGAGAGCACGAAGCCCGCGGCGAACAGCGCCGCCGCGACGCGCAGGCGCGCGCGGTGCGCGCCGAGCCACGGGCCGACGAGCGCGAGCGCCACGACGACGCCCGGGATGATCAGGCGCGGCCCCCAGCTCCAGCCGCCCTGCCACGAGTGCCAGGTCGCCGCGAGCACCCACGTCACCGCGAACAGCGCCAGCACGAGCGCGACGGTCGCCCGCCGGGTGCGCCAGAGCGCCGCGGCCGCGAACGGCACGAGGACGATCGCCGGCGCGAACAGCAGCACCGACTTCTCGGGCGACAGCAGCAGGCCGGCTGAGCCCTCCAGCAGCGGCGTCGTGAACCCCGGGTCGACGGGCGGCCGGTAGCCGAACTCGAGCGGGTCGGCGAAGCGCAGGAGGTTGTAGGCGACCGTGACGACGGCCGCGACCGCGAGCGGCGCGCTCGCGCGCGCGACCGCGCGCATGCCGCCCGACCGCAGCGCGACGAACGCGAGCAGCAGCGGCGCGAAGGCCGCCGACTGCGGCCGCGCGAGGACGGCGAGCGCCAGCGCGCCGCCGGCCTGAAGGTCGCGGCCGGCGAGCGCGCGCTCGACGGCCGCGACGAGCGCCAGCGCGACGAGCGGCTCGGTGAAGAAGTCGCGGCCGTAGGGCAGCACGTACGTGCCGAGCACCGTGCCCGCCGCGACGAGCGCGGCCGCCGGCCGCGGCGCGCCGAGCCGCCGGCCGACGGCGAACAGCGCCGCCGCCAGCGCGCCGCAGATCAGCGGCATGAGCGACGCCGCCGCGGCGGCCTCGAGCAGGTCGACGCGTCCGGTGACCGCGCCGACCGGCTGCGCGAGGGCCACCGGCACGGTCGCCAGCAGCGGCAGCAGCAGCCCGTACTTCGAGTACGACCGGCCGTCGTGGCCGCGGACGCCGAGCTCCGGCGCCACGGCGAACGTCCCGTCGTGGACCAGCGACTGGGCGACAGCGAGCATCGAGCTGCCGTCGAGCACGGTGACCTGCGCCTGGCCGACGAGCAGGAGAAAGAGCGCCACAGCGGCGCCGAGGCGCACCGCGACGTTGCGGTCGTCCCGCGCCGGAGCCATCGCCGCCGAATCTACTCCAAGACGCCGGCGCCCTCCCCGTGCAGTTGAATGCGCCGATCGGCGTCTCGTTCCTCATCCCGGCCTTCAACGAGGCGGCGACGATCGGCGAGGTCCTCGAGCGCATCGACGCGCTCGACCTCGACAGCCAGATCATCGTCGTCGACGACGGCTCGACGGACGCGACGGCGTCGATCGTCGAGGCGTTCGCGACCGGCCGGACGAACGTCGAGCTGCTGCGCCAGCCCAACCGCGGCAAGGGCTCGGCGGTGCGCCTCGCCGCGACGCGGATGACCCAGGAGATCGCCGTCATCCAGGACGCCGACATGGAGTACGACCCGGCCGACGTCGTGGCGCTCATCGCGCCGATCCAGCGCGGCGTCGCCGACGTCGTGTTCGGGTCGCGGCTGAGCGGCGGCGCGCCGCAGCGCGCCTACCTGTTCTGGCACCTCGTCGGCAACCGCTTGCTGTCGCTGCTGACCGGCCTGCTGTTCAACACGACGCTGAGCGACATGGAGACCGGCTACAAGGCGTTTCGCGCCGACGTCCTGCGGTCGCTGCGCCTGACGCAGGACGACTTCGCGATCGAGCCCGAGATCACGGGTGAGGTCTGCCGGCGCAAGCTGCGCATCTACGAGATGCCGATCGCCTACTACGGGCGAACGTACGCGGAGGGCAAGAACATCACCTGGCGCGACGGCTTCAAGGCGATCGGCGTGCTCTTCGCCGTCCGCCTGCGACGCCGGTGACGTCGCGCCGCGGCCTCCGGCCGCTGCTCGTGCTCACGGCCGTCGCCGTGACCGCGGCCGCCGCCTACGTCGCCGTCCGCGGCGTCGCGCTGCAGGACACGGTCGACGCGCTGGCGGCCAGCGACCTGCGCTGGCTGATGCCGACGGCCGCCGTGCTGGCCGTCGCGCTGTGGCTGCGCGTCGTGCGCTGGTGGCTGCTCTTCGACCCCGCCTCGCGCCCGCCGCTGGGCGCCGTCGGCCATGCCGCCTTCGTCGGCTACTTCTTCAACAACATCCTGCCCGCACGCGCCGGCGAGGCCGCGCGCGTCATCTCGCTGCACCAGCGGGCGCGGATCCCGCGCGCCGAGACGATCGGCACGGTCGTCATCGAGCGGGTCTTCGACGTGCTGGCGCTCCTGGCGCTGCTGTTCGTCTCCTATCCCCTGCTGCCCGAGGTCTCGTGGCTGCGCACGGCGGCGCTGCTCGGGATCGTCGTCCTCGCCGTGCTCGTCGTGCTCGTCGCACTGCTCGTGCGCTACGACGAGCGCGCGGTTCGCTGGCTGCTGTCGCCGCTGCGACGGCTGCCGCACGCCGGCGTGGCGGAGCGCGTCGAGCACGCCGTCGCCAACGCCGGCCGGGGCCTCGTCGGCCTGCGCGACGCGCGCGTCGCCGTGCGCGGGATGGTCGTGACGGTCGCCTCGTGGGTCGCGCTCGCCTTCGCCTACTGGGTGCTGATGGCGGCGTTCGAGCTCGGCGTGCCGGCGGTCGCGGGGATGCTCGTCGTGGTCGCGATCAACCTGTCGCTCGTGCTGCCGTCCTCGCCGGCGGCGCTCGGGGTCTTCGAGGCGGCGACCGTCGTCGCGCTGCGCGCCTTCGACGTCCCGCATGCCGAGGCGCTCTCCTACGCGCTCGTCCTGCACCTGCTGAACCTCGTGCCGTTCCTGCTGATCGGCGCGGTGCTGCTGGGCCCGGAGGCCCTGCGGCGCGCGCGCCGAGATTGACGGCCAGCGGATCGGCGCGGGCCGCCGTGCGCCATCATCGGGGCATGGCAGACACGGCACAGCGCGATGCCGCCCGGGCGCTCGACCTGCGCGAGGCGCTCGGCGGGCCGCTCGGGATGGCCGAGGCGTCGCTGCCCGCGGTGGCGTTCGTCGTCGCCTACACGGCGTCCGGGTCGGACACGAACACGGCGGCCGGCGTGGCGGTCGCGCTGGCGTTCGTGCTGACGGTCGCGCGGCTCGTACGCCGCGAGTCGCCGCGCCACGCGCTGTCGGGGCTCATCGGCGTCGCCTTCGCCGCGTTCGTCGCCACGCGCAGCGGCCGGGCGGAGGACTTCTTCCTCCCCGGGCTGCTCGCCAACGCGCTGTACGCGTCGGCGTTCCTCGTGTCGCTGGCGGTGCGCCGGCCGCTCGTCGGCATCATCGTGACCAAGCTCGACGGCGAGGACGACCGCTGGCGCTCGGACCCCCTGCGGATGCGCGCGTTCGTCAAGGCGACGTGGTTGTGGGCGGGCGTGTTCCTCGCGCGACTCGTCGTGCAGCTTCCGCTGTACCTCGGCGGCGCCGTCGTGGTGCTCGGCATCGTGAAGACCGCGATGGGGCTGCCGCTGTTCGCGCTCGGCCTCTGGGTGACGTGGCTGCTCGTGCGCCGCGTGCGCGTCCCGGCAACCGCGACGACCTGAGGTACTGTCGGGCGCCACGCGATCGAGGAGGGAACATGGCGGCTTCGAGCACCGCGACGACGGTGTGGCACGGGGACCTGACAGACGGGGCCGGGACATCGACGCCGGCGAGCGGCGCATTCCAGTCGACGGACGTCAGCTGGGGCGCCCGGACGCGCCGCACGGCCGGCAAGACGAGCCCCGAGGAGCTGCTCGCGGCCGCGCACTCGTCGTGCTTCTGCATGGCGCTGTCGCTCGAGCTCGCCGACGCGGGGACGCCGCCCGAGCGCCTCGAGGCGACGGCGACCGTCGAGTTCGTCGCCGGCGAGGGCGTGACGTCCTCGCACATCGACGTCAAGGGCCGGGTGCCGGGCATCGACGCCGACGCCTTCGCCGCCGCGGCGCGCAACGCCGGCGAGGGCTGCCCGATCTCCGGCGCGCTGAAGGGCAACGTCGACATCACCGTGGACGCGACGCTCGAGACGTGAGGCGCGCGCCGCGAGCGCCCACCGGGGCGGCGGGCGTCGCGGCGTTCGCAGCGCTCACGGCGCCGGCGCAGGCCGCCGGCGCCTGCGAGGCCTCGGAGCGAGCCCGCGCGCGCGACGATCCGGCGCGGGAGCGGCGCGCGCCGCCCGTCGTCGGCGAGTCGGCGATGCTCCTCGCCGCGCCCGGTCGTTCGGTTCGGGCGCGATCCGCCGCGCCCTGCGCGTCGTCGGGCCGTCTCGCGTCCTCGGGCTCGTCACCCCGAGCCGTCCCCGGGCGGGCTCGGCGGGGGCGATGCGGCGCGCCGCCGGGCGACATCCCGGCCGCGTGATCGTCATCGACCGGCGGCGCCACAGCGCCGGCCGGCGACTGGTTCGCCGGCGACGGCCTGCACGTCAGCGACCGCGGCGCGCGGGCGCTCGCGAGCTGCGTGCGGCGCCGCCTCGACCCGTTCGTCGGTCCGCCGCGGTCCATGCGCGTGCCGGCGAGCGCGGCGGCGGCCGCGCCTGCGGGTCGCTGCGCCGCCGCGGCCGCCTGCTGGACGTCCTCGTCGTCCGCGGCACGGGGGCTCTTTCGCGCGCGGGCGCTGGCGGGGATCGCCGGCTGGCGCTTCTACGACTTCCGCCGCAGCGGGCGGCGGCCGGGTCCGGACGTCCACGTCCGGGCGGACCGCCGCGTCGTCGTCGTCACCCGGCGGGCTCGTCCGGGAGCGACTCCATCCGCAGAAAGCCCTCGCGCACCAGCCGCCTGACGAGCACAAGCCGGCCGGCGGCGTCGAGCGTGCCGGGAAGCTCGGAGGCCGAGAACGGGCCGTCGGCCGCGTGCGCGAAGGCGACCGCGTCGGCCGCCTGCGGCGGGAACGTCACCGCCTTGCCCTCGAAGCGCAGCGTCGCGCTGCCGCCGGCCGCCTCGAGATCGGCGATCACGGTCGCGCGGCGCTCCACCGTCGTCGAGAGCTCGAGCCGGTCGAGCGCGCGCAGCTGCGCGATCTGATCGTCGAGGATCGCGCGGCGGCCGTCGACGAAGCGCCGCCGCGCGCGGCGCGCGACCGCCTCCGGGCGCAGCTGCGCCGCGAGGCGCTCGAGCAGGTCGGGCGGCAGGTCGCCGCCCGCGTCGAGCACGCGCCGGAACTCGACGTCGCCGGCGCAGTCGTTCAGCGCGTCGCGGACGGCGTCGATGCGCGTCGTGGGGTGCAGCCCGACGGTGATGTGCAGCGAGTCGGTGTCCGCCGCGGCGGCCTCGTGCGGCCACCCGCGCGGCAGGTACAGCGTGTCGCCGGCCTCCATGACGAGGTCGTCGACGGGATCGCCGGGATCGCCGAGCTGCGGCGACCAGCGCTGGGCCTTCAGCGGCAGCTCGAGCACCGGCTCGTACAGCAGCCAGCGCTTGCGGCCGGAGACCTGCAGGACGAGCACGTCGTGCGTGTCGTGGTGCACGCCGAAGCCCTGCGACGACGCGGGCGTGCTGTACGCGTTGGCCTGCACGGGGCAGCCGAGCGCGATCTCGAGCTGGCGGCAGTACACCGCCGCCGGATGCCAGTGCAGATGCAGCCCCTGCACGACGATCGTCGCCCCGGCGGCGTGCTCGGCGGCGACACGGTCGACGAGCGCCGTGCCGGCGAAGCTGCTCGGCCGCCACGGGATGTCGGTCGTGTACGTGCGCAGCGGCAGCTCGGCGCCGTCCTTGACGAGCCGGAACGCCGGCGTGCGGATCGCCGTCGCGCAGACGAGGTGCTCGACGTCGGCGGCCGACAGGACGCCGTCGAAGCGCCCCGGCTCGTCGCGTGCGACGACGAGCGGTCGGCGCTGCCAGTGGTCGGCCAGGAAGGCCTCCGGCGCGACCGGCTCGAGCGTGAGCCCGAGCGCGTCGGCCGGCTTCGCTGCTGCTGCCCGCAGGGTCGAGCTAGTAATTGTCGGCCAGGTCCGTCGCGTCGGCGGCGTCGTTCTGGGTGTCGACCGGGGCGGCGGAGTCGTCGCCGGAGTCGGTCGCGTCGCCGGGGTCGGTGGCATCGCCCGTGTCGTCGCCGGTGTCGGTCGCGTCCGTCACGTCGCCGGTGTCGTCGCCGGTGTCGTCGGCGACGGATGCCGAGGCGCCGAAGCGGTGCGTCTGCACGTCGTCGTCGCTCAGCGTCGTCGGTGCGTCCTGCGGATCGTTCATCAGGACTCCTTCTCGTGGGAACGAAGCGCTCGAACTCTACCCCGCGCAAAGCGGCGGCATACGGCGGATCTCAGCCGTCCGCGCGCAGGCTGCGAGCCGGCGCGGCGGCCGGTCTCACTCCCACTCGATCGTCCCCGGCGGCTTGGAGGTGATGTCGAGCACGACGCGGTTGACGTCGCGCAGCTCGTTGATCATCCGCGAGGTGATCTGCTCGAGCAGGTCGTAGGGCAGCCGCGCCCAGTCGGCCGTCATCGCGTCGTCGGAGGTCACCGCGCGGATCACCACGACGCTGCCGTACGTGCGCTCGTCGCCCTGCACGCCGACCGTGCGGATGTCGGGCAGTACGCAGAACGACTGCCACAGGTCGCGGTACAGCCCGGCCCTGCGGATCTCGTCCTGCAGGATGAAGTCGCACTCGCGCAGCAGGTCCAGGCGCTCCTTGGTCGCCTCGCCGCCGACGATCCGGATCGCAAGCCCGGGACCCGGGAACGGCTGGCGCCACACGAGCCGCTCGGGCAGCCCGAGCTCGGCGCCGACGGCGCGGACCTCGTCCTTGAACAGCGCCCGCAGCGGCTCGACGAGCTCGAAGCGCAGGTCCGCGGGCAGCCCGCCGACGTTGTGGTGGGACTTGATCGTCGCCGCCCCGTTGCCGCCGCCGGACTCGATGACGTCGGAGTACAGCGTCCCCTGGACGAGGTAGCGCACGTCGCCGAGCTTGGCCGCCTCCTCCTCGAAGACGCGGATGAACTCGGCGCCGATCGCCTTGCGCTTGGCCTCCGGATCGCTGACGCCGGCCAGCCGCCGCAGGAAGCGCTCCTCGGCGTCGACTGCGACGAGCGGCACCTTGAAGTGGTCGCGGAACGCGGCGATCACCTGCTCGCCCTCGTTCTTGCGCATGAGCCCGTGGTCGACGAAGACGCACGTGAGCTGATCGCCGACCGCGCGGTGCACGAGCAGCGCCGCGACGCTCGAGTCGACGCCGCCCGACAGGCCGCAGATGACGCGCCCGCCGCCGACCTGTGCGCGGATCCGCGCGATCTGCTCGGAGACGATGCTCTCCGGGCTCCACGAGCGGTCGGCCTCGCAGATGTCGCCGAGGAAGCGCTCGAGGATCGTCTGCCCGTACGGCGTGTGGGCGACCTCGGGATGGAACTGGATGCCGTAGATCGCCCGCTCGATGTCCTCGAGCGCCGCCACCGGCGAGCCGGTCGAGGACGCCAGCGCCGTGAAGCCCTGCGGCGGCGCGAACACCGTGTCGCGATGCGACATCCAGCACGTCTGGTCCGCGGGCAGCCCCGCGAGCAGGCGGCCGGGCTCGCGGACGGTGAGCTCCGAGCGCCCGAACTCGCCGACCTCCGCGCCCTCGACGCGGCCGCCGAGCTCCGTCGCCAGGAGCTGCATGCCGTAGCAGATGCCGAGCACCGGAACGCCGAGCTCGAGCAGCTCGCGATCCAGCCGCGGCGCGCCCGGCGCATACACCGAGGCCGGGCCGCCGGAGAGGATCAATCCCTTCGGGCGCCGGCGGCGGACCTCGTCGGCGCCGACGTGGTGGGGCAGCAGCTCGCTGAAGACGCCGAGCTCGCGCACCCGTCGGGCGATGAGCTGCGAGTACTGGCCGCCGTAGTCGAGCACGACGACCTCGTCGACCGCGCGCGGCGCCGTGACGTCGCGGACGTCGTCGGCCACCAGCTCGGTGGCCGCCGTCGCGCTCGTCACGACACCGTCGCTCATCGGCTCATGACGGCGCGTGCTGCAGCGCCTCGGCGACGCCGTTGCCGTTCGACGGCTCGGCCGGCTGGGCCGGCGGGGAGACCGCGCTGGCGGACCCGCGGGCGCCCATGCCGATGCCCTGCGCCGTCTGCAGGTGCTTGCCCTCGGTCTGCAGCGCGGGCGCGATCATCAGCTCGGCGCGGTTGAACTCGGCGATGTCCCTGTAGCCGCAGGTCGCCATCGACGTCCGCAGACCCCCCATGAGGTTGAACGTGCCGTCGTTCTGGTGGGCGGGGCCGACGAGGATCTCCTCGAGCGAGCCGTTCTGCACCGTCTTGACGCGCGCGCCGCGCGGCAGGGTCGGATGGAACGTCGCCATCCCCCAGTGAAAGCCGCGGCCCGGCGCCTCGTAGGCGCGCGCGAGCGGCGAGCCGATCATCACCGCGTCGGCGCCGCAGGCGATCGCCTTGGAGACGTCGCCGCCGTTGCGCATGCCGCCGTCGGCGATGACCTGGCAGTACTCGCCGGTCTCGAGCATGTGCTGCGAGCGCGCGCCGGCGACGTCGGCGATCGCGGTGGCCTGCGGCACGCCGATGCCGAGGACGCCGCGCGTCGTGCACGCCGCGCCGGGGCCGACGCCGACGAGCACGCCGGCCGCGCCCGTCCGCATGAGGTGCAGGGCCGTGTGGTAGCTCGCGCAGCCGCCGACGACGACCGGCAGCGGCACCTCGCGGATGAACTCCTTGAGGTTCAGCGGCGGGCGCGACTCGTCGCTGGAGACGTGCTCGGCGGAGACGACCGTGCCCTGGATGACGAGGATGTCCAGGCCCGCCTCGAGCGCCAGCTCGTAGTGGGTGCGCACGCGCTGCGGCGTCAGCGACGCGGCGACGACGACGCCCTGATCCTTGATCTCGGCGATCCGCTGCGCGATGAGATCGGGCTGGATCGGCCGCTCGTAGATCTTCTGCATCTCGCGCGTCGCCGTCTCCTTCGGCAGGCGGGCGATCCGGTCGAGCTCCTCGTCGGCGTTCTCGTAGCGCGTGAAGATGCCCTCGAGGTTGAGGACCGCGAGACCGCCGAGCCGGCCGATCAGCCCCGCCGTCGTCGGCGACACGACGCCGTCCATCGCGGAGGCCAGCAGCGGCAGCTCGAAGCGGTAGTCGCCGAGCTTCCACGAGATGTCCACGTCGTCGGGATCGCGGGTGCGCCGCGAGGGCACGATCGCGATGTCGTCGAAGCCGTAAGCGCGGCGGGCCTTCTTTCCGCGGCCGATCTCAATCTCCATTTGCGAATCCTAGGCGTGGGGGCGGACGAAAAGACCCCGCCGTGGCGGGGTCCGAGGGAGCAGAACACGCACGTTGCGGGCGACGGCAACCACGTCGGTCCACCTTAGCAACGGCCTCCCGCCCTTCGGCGCCGCCTCGCGCCGCAGCGCGACGACGAGGGTTTTACGCCGCCGGTCGTCGACAGCGGCTCGACGAGCCGCGCGGCGGCGGCCGCGAGCGCCTGGCGGCGACGCCCGCGGCAGGTCGAGCCGGGCGTGCTCGCGGGTCCGGAGGGCGAAGATGCCGGACTGCGCCGTCACCCGCGCATCGCCGCAGGCGCGGCGCGAGTCGCTCAGCCGACGAGCTCGATCTCGACCGGCTCGCCGGGCGCGATGCGCTCGCGGTCGCCGGGGACGAGCGCGAGCGCGTCGACGCCGAGCATCGACGTGAGGATGTGCGACTCCTGCGACTTCGTGGGGCGCACGTGGAAGCCGTCGTCCTGCAGCGTCGTGCGGCAGCGCACGACGGTCGTGCGCCCGAGCGCTCCGGGGAGCTCCTCGTCGGCGGTCGCGCGGACGGGGTGGTGGTCGCCGCCGCGGCCGAGCATCGCGTCGAGCGCGGGGACGACGAACAGCCGGAACGCCATGAGCGCCGACACCGGGTTGCCCGGCAGCGCGAAGACGAGCGTGCCGTCCTCGCCGACCGCGAACGTCGTCGGGCGGCCCGGCTTGAGCCTGACGCCGGCGAAGACCTCGCGGAAGCCGAGCCGCGCGAGCGCGGGACGCACGTGGTCGTGCGGGCCGACGGAGACGCCGCCGGTCGTGATGAGCACGTCGGCGTCGCCCAGCGCCCCGCGCAGCACCTCGACCGTCGCCTCGAGGTCGTCGCCGGCGCGGACGCGCGCGATGACCTCGCCGCCGGCACGGTGCACGGCGCCGGCGAGCGCGGGGCCGTTGGAGTCGCGGATCGCCCCCGGCGCCAGCGGCGTGCCGGGGTCGGTGAGCTCGTCGCCGGTGCCGGCGATCGCGACCAGCGGGCGGCGCACGACGCTCGGGCGCGGCATGTTCATCGACGCCAGCACGCCCAGCTCCGCCGGTCCGAGCAGCGAGCCGGCGGGCACGACGAGCTCCCCGGCGCGGATGTCCTCGCCCGCGAGGCGCACGTGACGGCCGGTCGCGACCGGCGCCTCGAGGCGCACGACGTCGCCGTCGGTGCTCGTGAGCTCCTGCGGTACGACCGCATCGGCGCCGTCGGGGATCGGGGCGCCGGTCGAGATGCGCACGGCGGTGCGCTGCTCGACGCGCACGCCGGCCGCGGTGCCCGCCTTGGCCTCGCCGACGACGCGCAGCTCGGCGACGCCGCCGGCGGTGTCGGCCGCGCGGATCGCGAAGCCGTCCATCGCCGAGGCCGCGAACGGCGGCACGTCGTTCGGCGCGCGCGCGTCGGAGGCGAGCGTGCGTCCGAGCGCGTCGTCGAGGTCGACGTCCTCGCGGCCGAGCACGGACGCGTGCTCGAGCACCGCCGCCCTCGCCTCGTCGATCGAGACGGCCACCGCCGCGCCCGCCTAGTCCGTCCCCGACACGAGGCGCTGCGCGGCGGCGAGCAGCTCGGAGGCCGGGCGGCCGCTGACACCCCCCATCCAGCACGCGAGCGGCGCGGCCAGCCGCTCCGACGAGTGCGCGGCGAGCGCCGCGAGCGCGAGCAGCGTCTCGAGCTCCTCGGCGGTCGGCACGGGCGCGCCGACCTCGGCCGCGAAGGCCTCCAGAAACTCGCCGGCGGTCATGGACGGGACGCTACCGAACCCGAATAGACGTGCTCGCGGGCGGGGAGGAAACTATTGGACGGCCCGGAGGACAACGAGGGAGACCAAGCATGTCTGAGGAACTTCGCAACACCGCCAACCAGCTCGTCGCCGAGGGCAAGGGCATCCTTGCGGCGGACGAGAGCAACGGCACGATGGACAAGCGCCTGAAGGCCGCCGGCGTCGAGCCCGGCGAGGAGATGCGCCGTGCGCTGCGCGAGCTGCTCTTCACGACCGACGGGGTCGCCGACCACATCAGCGGCGTGATCCTCTTCGACGAGACGTTCCGCCAGAGCACCTCCGACGGCACGCCGTTCCCGAAGCTGCTGCAGGACCAGGGGATCGTCCCGGGCATCAAGGTCGACACGGGCGCCAAGCCGCTGGCCGGCTCGCCGGACGAGAAGATCACCGAGGGCCTCGACGGCCTGCGCGAGCGCCTCGAGGAGTACTACGACGGCGGCGCGCGCTTCGCCAAGTGGCGTGCCGTGATCTCGATCGACGATGACAAGCCGAGCCGCTACGCCGTCCACGTCAACGCGCATGCGCTCGGGCGCTACGCGGCGCTCTGCCAGGAGGCCGGTCTCGTGCCGATCGTCGAGCCCGAGGTCCTCATGGACGGCCCGCACACGATCGACCGCGCCGAGGAGGTCACCGCAAACGTGCTGGCGATGGTCTTCAACGAGCTGCGCGAGCAGCGCGTGCTGCTCGAGGGCATCCTGCTCAAGCCGAACATGGTCCTCGCGGGCTACGAGTGCGACGACCAGCCCGACGACGACGAGGTCGCCGAGCGCACGCTGCGCTGCCTGCGCCGCAACGTCCCCGGCGCCGTGCCGGGGATCGTCTTTCTGTCGGGCGGGATGCCCGACGAGGCCGCCACGACCCGCCTGAACCGCATGAACCAGATGGGGCCGCAGCCGTGGGAGGTCAGCTTCTCCTACGGGCGCGGGCTGCAGGCGGCGGCGCTCACGACGTGGGCCGGCGACCCGGACAACGTCGAGGCCGCCCAGAAGCAGTACCGCAACCGCGCGCTGTGCACCGGCGCCGCGCGCCGCGGCGAGTACTCCGAGGACATGGGGCGCGAGCTCGTCGGCTCCGCCTGAGGCCTCGCCGGCAGGGGCGCCCCGCGCGCCCCTGCCGGCGGTCGCCGCTCAGGCGCGGTACGCTCGGCGCGATGCGTCACGCGGGGCCGCGCGTCCGCCCGTCGAAGCTGCGAGCGCTCGTGGCGGTGGTCGCCGTGCTGTGCGTCTCGGCGCCGGCGGAGGCGGCGGCGGCGGCGCCGGCCGAGGCGTTCAACGGGCGCGTCGCGTTCGCCAGCGACCGCACGGAGCCGACCGCGGGCGCGGCCCGCGAGTTCGACGTCTTCAGCATGAACGCCGACGGCGGCGACGTCCGGCGCCTGACGACGAATCCCGAGGGCGACCGCCAGCCCGACTGGTCGCCCGGCGGCACGGCCCTCGCCTACAGGATCGACAGGCCGGGCTCGCCGTCCAACTTCGAGGTGGCGCGGATGACCGCCGCCGGAACGGGCCACCGCCGGCTGACGACGACCCCGACCGGTCAGGCGTCGAGCCAGCCGTCGTGGCGGCCCGACGGCAGGGGCATCCTGTTCCGGCGCAGCGGCCCCGGCCGCGTCGGCTCGATCTGGCAGATGGGGCCGCTCGGCGAGAACCCGATGCTGCGCTTCCAGCCGCCGCTCGTTCCGCTGTATCCGAGCTGGTCGCCGGACAAGCGGCGCGTGCTGTTCGCCGCGTTCTCGTCGGCGCGCGGCGACGCCGACCGCGGGATCTTCACGATGGGAGGCGACGGCAGCGGCCCGGTGACGCTCTTCGACGTCGAGGGCGCGTACGACTCCGCTCCCGCCTGGTCGCCCGACGGGCGCCGGATCGCCTTCGAGAGCGACGCCGACGTCGCCGGCGCCAACCCCGAGCGCGACATGGAGCTGTGGACGATGGCCGCCGACGGCTCGGATCGCAGGCAGCTCACGCGCAACGCGCTGCACGACGAGGGGCCCGCGTGGTCGCCGGACGGCAGGCTGCTCGCGTACACGAGCGGGGCCGACGAACGGCGCGGCGACATCCATGTCATGACGGCGACCGGGCGCCTGCCGCGACGGCTCACCTCCTACGCGGGCGCCGACGAGTCGCCCGACTGGCAGGCGATCCCCGCGCCGCGGACGGCACGCGACTGCGGCGACGTTGCCCGCGGTCGTGGCCGCGACGTGCGCGCGATCGGTCGCGGCCTGCGCTGCCCGCAGGCGAGCGCGCTCGCGCGCCGCTGGCTGCGCGCCGGCGGACCGCGGCGACTGCGGGGGTTCAGCGCCGACGTCGACGACTTCGGCGGCCTGCGACGCGTCGTGCTCAGCCGCCGCGACGGCGGCCGCGGCCTCGTCGCGTTCCTTGCGGCGACGGCGGCCGCGTAGGCCGCGCGCCGCCGGCCGCGCGCCTACGAGCCCTGGCCGCGGCCGGTGCGCTGCTGCAGCTCGTCGATGCGGCGCGACGCCTCGGCCTTGCTGAGGCCGGCGTCGAACTCCTCGCCGGCCTCACGGCACAGCGTCTCCAGATAGGAGGCCTGCGGCCCCGTCATCGGCTCGTCGCCGGTCGTCCAGTCGCTCGGGTCCTTCTCGGGTGTCGGCTGCTGATCCATGCGCCTCCGGCTGCCCGCCGCGCGGCGTGCGCCAAACGCGGGTACGGCCTGCGGGCGACGGTAGGCCGCTGCGGCGCCGCGGCGGGCAGCGACGAGGGCGTTCTCGGCGACCGGGCTACCCGATCGCGGCGCTCGTCGTTAGTGTCTGCCGACCGTCGACGGGAGGAGAGATGGTCGGGCCGATGACGTGCACCCTCAACACGATGCGACGCGGGGCGGGCTGAGCGTGCCGCGGCCGATCCTGCTCGGCATCGTCGGCGACTCCGCGTCGGGCAAGACGACGCTCAGCCGTGGCCTCGTGCGCGTGCTCGGCGAGGGGTCGGTGACGCACATCTGCACCGACGACTACCACCGCTACGACCGCCGCCAGCGGGCCGAGCGCGGGATCACGCCGCTGAACCCGGACTGCAACTACCTCGACATCATGGCCCAGCACCTGCAGTGCCTGCGCCTCGGCGAGTCGATCCTCAAGCCCGTCTACCGGCACACCGACGGGACGTTCGGCCCGCCGGTGTACCTCAAGCCCGAGCGCTTCACGGTCATCGAGGGGCTGCTCGGCTACTACACCGACGACATGCGCGCCGCCTTCGACGTGCGCGTGTATCTCGATCCGCCGGAGTCGCTGCGCCGCCAGTGGAAGGTCGACCGCGACTGCTCGCAGCGCGGCTACACGACGGACGAGGTGCTCGCCGACCTCGACCGCCGCGAGCCCGACTCGCAGGCCTTCATCCGGCCGCAGCGCCGCTACGCCGACATCGTCGTCCGGCGGATGCCGAGCAGGGACGACCCATTCGTCCTCGACGCCGAGCTGACGCTGCGCGACGGGCTGCGCCACCCCGAGCTCAAGTCGTTCGTCGACTGCAGCCGCGGGCAGATCACGCTCGACGAGTCCAACGGCGAGCGGGTGCTCGTCATCCCGGGCGCGCTCGACCGCGACTGCGCGGCCGCGATCGAGGAGACGATCTGGGACCGGATGCACTTCGCGCGCCACCTGCGCTCGCAGGAGCTCGGCGAGTTCCGCGTGGGCACCGCCGTGCACCGATCGGAGTCGCTGGCGCTCGTGCAGCTGCTGATCCTCTACCACATGACCACCGCGCGGGCGACCGTCGCCCTCGGCGGCGAGCCCGGCGGCAGCGAGCGCGCGCCGCTCGCGCAGCGCGCGTAGCGCTAGACCTCGGCCGGCGCCGCGAGGCGCTCGACCTCGACCTCCAGCAGCAGCCGCCCGACCTTCTGCGGGTCGACGAGCCCCGCGCCGAGGCGCTGGACGGACTCGGCGCCGCAGGCGACGCCGTAGCGCAGGCACTCCGCCGGCGGCTGGCCGCCGTAGCGGGCCGCGACGTATCCCGCGAGGAAGGCGTCGCCGGCGCCGACCGCGGCGACCGCCTCGCGCGGCTCGATCCGCACGCGATGCAGCGTCGACTCGCCGTCGACGAGCACCGAGGCGAAGCAGCCGTCGTCCACGGTCATGATCGCCTCCATCGCGCCGAGGGAGACCATCTCGCGCACGGCGATGACGCGGTCCTCGTCGTCGTTGAACTCATGGCCGACGAGCTCCTCGGCCTCGAGCACGTTGGGCGACACGACGTGCGGCTCGGCGCGCACCGCGTGACGCAGCGGGTCGCCGTCGGTGTCGATCATCACGACGAGCCCGAGCCTGCGCACCTGCTTGATGAGCTCCGCGTAGACGTCGGAATCCAGGCCGCGCGGCAGCGAGCCGGCGAAGACGACGATCGCCGCGCCGCGCGCGAGGTACAGCAGCTTGTCGCGGAACAGCTCGAGCTCACGCTCGCTGACGTCCGGCCCGCGCTCGTTGATCTCGGTCTGCTCGCCGTTCGTCGGGTCGAGCACCGCGGTGTTCGTGCGCGACTCCTCGCGGATGCGCACGAAGTCGTTGAGGATCGCCTCGTCGGTGAGCGCCTCGACGATCCGCGTGCCGGTCGCGCCGCCGGCGAAGCCGGTCGCGATGACCGGCTGGCCGAGCGTCTTCAGCGTGCGTGCGACGTTGACGCCCTTGCCGCCCGGAAGCGTCGTCTGATCGGCTGCTCGGTGGCGTCGCCCGAGCCGGAAGTTCGGCACCGACAGCGACTTGTCGATCGCCGCGTTGAGCGTGACGGTGATGATCATGGGATCGCTGACTCTTCCCTGCGGCGCGTGCGCCGGTCCTCCGCGTCGAGCGCGCGCCGGCGGCCGACGGCCCGGCGGCGCAACGCCAACAGGGGCAGGCTACAGGCCAGGAGCACGACGAGTGCGACGATCGTCGCAGGACGCTCGAGCATGTCGCCGAGACGGTCGCCGAGCCCCGCCTCGGCGACCGGCAGGGCGGTCACGACCGGCACGCGCGCCAGCACCTCGTCCCCCGCGCGGACGATCGCCGTGCCCAGCCGCGACCCTCGCGGCAGCGGCCCGTCGACCTCGCGCGGCAGCCCGACGACCTGCACGCTCGTGCGCACGCCGCGGCGCAGCACGCGGCGGACCGTGTCGCCGGCGATGACCTCGACGAACTCGCCCGCGCGGTAGCGCAGCGCGACGCGCCCGAGCACGCGTCCCTCGGGCAGCGCGATGACGGCGTCGTAGCTGCGCAGCCCGTAGCGCAGCAGCCGCAGCGAGTCCTCGTCGCGCGCGCTCTCCGACGGCTCGCCGAGCACGACGCTGACGACGGTCACGCCGCGGCGCGTCGCCGAGCCGACGAGCACGTACCCGGCCCGCAGGGTGCGGCCGGTCTTCACGCCGTTGACGACGTCGACGCGGCGCACGAGCGTGTTGCGGTTGAGCACGGTGCGGACGCGGGCGCCGCTGCGCAGGGTCGCGCGCGGGAGGTCGACGGTGCGGCGGAAGAAGTCGTTGCGGCGCAGCCGGATCGCCAGCGTCGCCAGGTCGCGGGCGGAGGAGTAGTTGTCGTCGTCGTCGAGGCCGATCGGATTGGCGAAGCGCGTGTCGCGCAGCCCGAGCGCGCGGGCACGGCGGTTCATCTCGCGCACGAACGCGGCCGTCGACCCCATCGTCGCGACGGCGAGCGTCGCGGCGGCGTCGTTGGCGCTCGGCAGCAGCACCGCGCGCAGCAGGTCGCGGACGCTCATGCGCTCGCCCGCGCGCAGGCCGATCTGCGACTCGATCGCCAGCGCCGGATAGTCGACGGCGCTGACGACGTCGTCGAGGTCGGCGCGCTCGAGCGCCACGAGCGCCGTCATGAGCTTCGTCGTCGACGCGATCGAGCGCCGGTCGCGCGCCTGGCGCGAGAACAGCACGTCGCCCGTCGAGGCCTCCATGACGATCGCCGCCCGCGCGCCCTGCAGGCGCGGCGGGTCGCCGGTCTGCGCGCCTGCCGCCGGCGCCGCTGCGAGCAGCGCGGCGACGGCCGCGACGAGCACGCGAGCGAGGGTCAGCACGTCAGCTCGGCCGCAGCTCGTCCATGTGCCCGCAGGATACGGGTGGGCGCCGCGCGAGACTCACGACAGCGACCAGGCGGCCTCGCGCAGACGCTCGGCCTCGGCCCGCGCCGCGGCGGCCGGTGATCCGCCCGCGGACTCGTGCGCCAGCGCGATCGACCGAGACGCGGTGACGAGGCCGGCCGCGCGGCCGGGCGCCCAGGCCGGCGCGAGCGCCTCGACACGGCCGCCCTGCGCGCCGATCCCCGGCAGCAGGAACGGCGCGTGCGGCATGAGCTCGCGCATGCGGGCGACGTGGCGCGGTTGCGTCGCGCCGACGACGGCGCCGACGTCCGCCAGCCCGCTGCCCGCGTCGACCTCGCCGAGCGCGGCGACGATCCCGGCCAGGCGCTCCCACAGCGCGCCGCCGCCGGCGAGCTCGAGGTCCTCGACGTCGGCGGCGCCGGGGTTGGAGGTCCGCACGAGCACGAAGACGCCCGCCCCGGCCGCGCGCGCGCCGCCGACGAGCGGCTCCAGCGCATCGACGCCGAGCAGCGGGTTCGCGGTGAACGCGTCGGCGCCGAGGCCGGGCGCGTCGCCGAACGGCGTCGGCGTGCTGCCGACGAGCGCCTGGGCGTAGGCCGCCGCCGACACCGAGATGTCGCCGCGCTTGGCGTCGGCCAGCACGATCAGCCCCGCCTCCCGCGCGTGCTCGATCGTCGCGGCGAGCGCGGCCCAACCCTCGGCGCCGAGGCGCTCGAAGCAGGCGAGCTGCGGCTTGACCGCGACGCAGGCGGGGCCGGCGGCGTCGATGAGCGCGGCGCAGTGCGCGCGCACCGCCGCGGCGGCGCGGCGCACCGGCGGGCCGTCGGCGGGCGCCGCGCCGACCGCCCGTGGCCACAGTCGCGCGGGGTCGGGGTCGAGCCCGAGGACGATCTGCGACGCCCGCGCCTCGACGCGGCCGGCGAGCCGGGCGGCGAACGTCACGGGTCGCGCGTCACGCGCGAACGGCGCTCTTGAGGTTCGATCCGGCGGTGAACCTCGGGACGCGGGTCGCGGCGATCTGCATCGGCTCACCGGTGCGCGGGTGGACGCCCTGGCGCGCCCCGCGCTCGGCGACGCTGAACTTCCCGAAGCCGGCGAGCGACACCTCGCCGCCCCGGCCGAGGGCGTCGGCGACCGCGCCGAGCGCCGCCTCGATGGCGTCGGTGGACTGCTGGCGCGTGAGGCCCGTGCGAGCCGCGACCGCGTCGACGAGCTGGGACTTCGTCACGGCAGATGCTCCTCGTGCTGCGGGGACAGGGTCGCCGCGAAGCTAGCAGCGCGCCCGGACCGGATCGTGCAGGATGGCCGGCGTGCCCCTGCACCGCATCGGCTGGCTCGTGACCGTCGTCGCCGCGCTCGTGACCGCGATGCTGCTGTTCCTGTCGGGCTACAACGGCTACGGCGCGCTGGCGATCGCGGTCGCCGCCTCGGCGGCGATCAACCTCCGCTAGGAGGGCTTGACGAAACGATTGGCGAAACGCGGCGCTAGGGTGGTGCGCGTGGAGGATGACCCGCTCAGTCCCGATGAGCGGCGCCTTTGGGATGAGCTTGCAGAGGTCATCAGGGAGGAGTTGAACGTCCAGGTCGCAATTGGGCGTCTGGACAACCCCAACGGCGTCTCGGATACTGCCGCTTTGATCGCCGACGTCGTTTGGCGGGTCTTTGACCTGCGCCTGCGGCCGCGGCCTTGAGGCAGCGAAGGGCGCCTCGCGCTCGTGAGAGCGCGCAGGCGAGCTTGGCGAGGATCGTCAGGTCGGCGTGCAGGCGCACGCGCTCGATTCCGCGCACGCGCAGCGGCAGCATCGCCCATTCGTGCTTTAGCCGACCGAACTCGCGCTCGATAGCGCCACGGCTCGCGTAGAGCTTGCGCGACCGCTCCGTGTGGCGTGGGATCAGCGCGTGCATCCGGTCGGCCTTGACCCACATCGACTTTGGTGGCACTCGCCAGTCGGGCAGCGCCACTTGGTGGCCTGCCGCTTGTAGTCGGTCCGGGCGAACGTCCACTCGCCGTGCTCGCAGACGCGGGGCTTGTGGTCGCCACGCGCGACGCCCGTGGTCTGGCGCAGCGGCGTGACGGGGCAGATGCCACGGTCCATGCAGCCGTCATGGATCGGGCCGTTGTCGTAGCCCGCGTCCATGATCGCGTTCGCCACCGCGAAGCCGCGCTCCCGCACCGTGTCGAGCAGGCCGAGCGCGAACGTCGTCTCCGCATCCTTGGCCATCTCGACCGTCCACGCCATCGGCAGGCCCGTGAGCGTGTCCGCTAGGCCGTCAGCGCGCCGGGATCTCGGTCCCCGGGCGGACGCTGGCCTGGGGCTCGAGGTGGATGAGCACGTCGGCGCCCCGCAGCCGGCCGCGGATGGCGTCCTGCAGCGCGTGGGCGGTCGCGTGGGCGTCCTCGAGCGTCGTGCCCGACGTGAACTGCACGTGCAGGTCGACGTAGCGCCGCGAGCCCGCCCGCCGCGCGCGCAGCTTGTGGTAGCCGCAGACGCCGCGCGGCCCGAACCCGGCGATCTCCTCGCGCACGGCGTCGAGCTCGTCGGGCGGCAGCGCCTCGTCGACGAGCACGCGCGAGGCGCGCATGAGCAGCCGCACGCCGGCCGCGACGATCGCCACGGCGACGGCGAGCGCGATGACGGGATCCAGCCACGTCTCGCCCGTGAGCTCGACGACGATGAGCCCGACGAGCACGGCCGCCGACGTCGCGGCGTCCGTGCGCAGGTGGGCGGCGTCGCCCTCGAGCGCCGGCGACTCGGTCTCGCGCGCGCGGCGCGCGAGCACGGAGGACACGACGACGTTCGCCACGACGGAGATCGCGATGACCGCGATGCCGATGTGCAGCGACCCGATCTCGGCGTGGCCGCCGGACAGCCGCCGCACCGACTCGTAGACGATGATCCCCGAGCCGACGAGGATCAGCAGCGCCTCGATCGCCGCGGCGAGGTTCTCGATCTTGTCGTGTCCGTAGGGGTGGTCGTCGTCGGCGGGCTTGTCGGCCTGCCGCACGGAGACGTAGGCGACGATCGACGCGATCAGGTCGATCGAGGAGTGCATCGCCTCGGTGATGATCGCGACCGACCCGGTGATCGCGCCGGCCGCGAGCTTCAGCGCGATGAGCACGCAGTTGGAGACGATCGACAGCGCCGCCGCGCCGGCCTTGCCGGGCTTGCGGCGGGCCGCCTCGTCGGCGAGCAGCCGGCCCGCCACCGTCACTCCTCGAGCAGCGCGCGCAGCGCGCGCGCTGCGCGGCCGCGGTGGCTGATGGCGTCCTTGCGTGCCGGCTCGAGCTCGGCCATCGTGCGCCCGTCGGGGATGTCGTCGGGCAGGAAGGCGGGGTCGTACCCGAAGCCGCCGTCGCCGCGCGGCGCGGCGGCGAGCGTCCCGGTGCAGCGGCCCTCGACGAGATGCTCGCCGCCGTCGGCGTCGACGTAGGCCAGCGCGCAGACGTACGCGAGCCCCGAGCCGGCGGGCGCCTCGCGCAGGAGCTTGGCGAGGTTGTCCTCGTCGCTGGCCTGCTCGCCGGCGAAGCGCGCCGAGCGCACGCCCGGCGCGCCGCCGAGCGCGCTGCACTCGATCCCCGAGTCGTCGGCGATCGCCGGCAGCCCGGTGGCGGCGGCGGCCGCGCGCGCCTTGCCGAGCGCGTTGTCGGCGAACGTCTCGCCGGTCTCCGGCGGCAGGGTGACCTCGGGCGGCAGCGGGAGCACCTCGTGTGGCGCCAGCAGCGCCGCGAGCTCGCGCGCCTTGTGCGCGTTGCGGGTTGCGAGGACGAGCCTCACGCCACCGCGCGCGCCTGGACGGCGCGCAGCTGCTCGATCCCGCCCGCGGCGAGCGCGAGCAGCTCGTCGAGGTGGGCGCGCGACAGCGGCGTGCGCTCGGCCGTCGCCTGGACCTCGACGAGGCCGCCGTCGCCGGTCATGACGACGTTCGCGTCGACCTCGGCGGTCGAGTCCTCGGCGTAGTCGAGGTCCAGCAGCGCGGCGCCGCCGACGATGCCGCACGACACGGCGGCGACGGTGCCGGTCAGCGGCAGGCGGTCGAGCGCGCCGTCGCGCAGGAGCCGGCGGCACGCGAGCTCGAGCGCGACGTAGGCGCCGGTGATCGAGGCGCAACGCGTGCCGCCGTCGGCCGTCAGCACGTCGCAGTCGAGATGGACGGTGCGCTCGCCGAGCGCGCCGAAGTCGATGACGCCGCGCAGCGAGCGGCCGATGAGGCGCTGGATCTCGACCGTGCGCCCGTCCGGGCGCCCGCGCGTCACGTCGCGCTCGCGCCGCCGGCCCGTCGACGCGGGCAGCATGCCGTACTCGGCCGTCGCCCAGCCGCAGCCCGTGCCGGTCATCCAGCGCGGGACGCCGTCCTCCACGGAGGCGGTGCAGATCACGCGCGTCTCGCCCTGCGCGATGAGCGCCGAGCCGGTGGCCGGCTTGACGAAGTTCGGCTCGATCGTCGTCGGGCGCAGTTCGTGGGGGGCGCGGCCGTGGGCGCGAGCGGCCTCGATCACGCGAGCGCCTCCTGTTCGAGCGCCACGCGGTCGACCGCGCCCATCGGCAGCTGCAGGAAGCGCGACCCGATCTCGGCGAACGCGCCGGCGTCGCCGGTGCAGAGGAAGCTGTAGCGGCCCTCGCCGGTGCGGACCGTGGCGAGGTCGCGCAGCCCGAGCGCATGCTCGACGCGGCGGGCGATCGCCGTGCCCGAGGTGATGAGCGTGACCCGCGGCCCCAGCAGGCGCTGCAGGAGCGCGCGCACGAACGGGTAGTGCGTGCACCCGAGGATCGCCGTGTCGACGCCGGCCTCGCGCAGCGGCGCGCAGTAGCCGCGCGCGAGCTCGACGTCCTCGGCGGTGATCGGCGCGCCGGTCTGCGAGATCTGCGCCAGCTGCGGGCAGGCGACGCTCGTCAGGCGCACGAGCGGGTCGGCCGCCAGCACCGCACGCTCGTACGCGCCGCTGGCGACCGTCGCCGGCGTGGCGAGCACGCCGATGCGCCCGCTGCGCGTCGTCGCGACCGCGAGGTTCGACTCCGGGCCCACGACGCCGATCACGTCGACGCGCTGCCCGCTCGCGGCGACGTGCTCCTCGATCTCCGCGAGCGCGCTCGAGGTCGCCGAGTTGCAGGCCACGACGATGAGCTTGGCGCCGCGCTCGAGGAGCACGTCGGCGATCTGGCGGCCGAAGGCGCGCAGTTCCTCCGGCGAGCGATCACCGTAGGGAAAGCGCGCAGAGTCGCCGAGGTACAGGAAGTCCTCCTGCGGCAACGCGACGAGCAACTCGTGCAGGACGGTCAGCCCGCCGACGCCGGAGTCGAAGACGCCGATCGGCGCGGTGCGCTGCGGGACGTGGGCCACGGCCCGCCATGTTCGCAGAGGGCGGCGGCGACCCGGCGGCGCGCGACGTACGCACACGCCGCGCAGCGCGGCCCGCCGAACGAGCCGGTCGGGCGTCGCGCGATGGCTGCTGCACCTACGGCTTCTTGCCGACCGACTCGATCGTCTCCTTGAGCTTGTTGGCGATCTCCTGCGCGAGGCCGCCGCCCTTCAGGGCGCCCGCGGCGATGACGACGCCGGTCAGCAGCGTCGCGAGCAGCAGCATCAGCCCGACGTACTCGACGGTCCCCTGACCGCTCTGCTCGCGCCAGAGGCGCCCGAGGCGTGCGTGGATCCAGCCCATCGTTCGGTACGGCATCTGCGGCCTCCCGGCGTCGCGGTCGTGGTCGACTGGATGGTGCGCGCCCGCGCGTCACGGAACTACGCGCACCCGTCACAAGTCGCGCGCGAAGCCGCGGACGCTGAGCGGATGGCGGGCAGAGCCGGTCGCGCGGGCGGCGGGCCGGGGCTAGCCGGCGGCGCGGCACGTCACACGGCGTGGCCAACCGCCCCTAGCCGGCGTCCGGACCCGGCTCATCGAGCCACGCGACGGCCCGCCGGGCGAGCCGCGGCGGCACGCTGTGCCCTCCGTCGAATTCCTCGTAGGTCACGTCGAGGCCGCGCTCGCGCAGCGCCGGCACGAGGCGCCGGCTGCAGCGGGAGATCGGCAGGACGCGGTCGTCGACGCCGTGCGTGACGAAGACCCGCGGCCGCCCGCGCGCGGCGACGGGCGCGGCGAACCCCGGCGAGAAGGCGATGAGGTGCGTGAAGAGGTCGCCGTTGCCGATCCCGAGCGACAGCGCGTAGGAGGCGCCGTCGGAGAAGCCGCCGAGCGCGACCCGCGCCGGGTCGACCGGGCAGCCGGCGAACACGCGGTCGAGCGCGCGGTCGAGGAAGTCGACGTCGGGGCCGAAGCCGCCCTCGAGCAGATCCCACGTGCGCCCGCGCGAGTCCGGCGCGAGCAGGGCCAGGCCGTGCTCGTCGGCGAGGTCGCCGAGCAGCGCCATCCCCGCCTGCGCGGAGGAGCCCGCGCCGTGCAGCAGCACGACGAGCGGCGCAGCACCCGCCGCGGCGGCGGGCGGCACGTGCAGCAGGCCGTCGCGGCGGTCGCCGAGCCCGAGCGCGCTGCGGCCGACCGGCAGCGCGAGCGCCGCCTCCGCCGACGGGCGCGATGCGACCCGCCCCTGCTCGGGCGCGCTCAACGGCGCAGCGCCCGTTCGATCCACTCGCGCGGCGGCACGTCGCGCTGCTCGCCGCCACAGCGGTACAGGCGGCATTTCAAACCGAAGTCGCTGCGCTCTCGCGCGCCCGGCTCGACGTCGACGCCGTCGACGCGGACGGTCGGCGAGCCGAGAAAGCGCGCCTGCTGGGCCTCCGCGGGCGTATCGATGCGGCGCTGCGCCAGCTCGACGCCGTGACGGGAGGCGAGCTCGCGCAGCGTCGGCGCCAGCCGCTCGTGTCCGGGGCAGCCGTCGAAGTACAGAAGCTCGAGCACGCGGCCCGCTCCGCCGGGCGTGTCGTCAGCCATGCTCGCGTCCCGCTACCCGGCCGGCGGCGGTGAGGACCGACGTTGTCCACCGGCCGCCTCGCGGGTAGGCGCCGCGCATGGAACATCGCGAGGATGCACCGATGGCCGACGAGCAGCGCCCGGGCGCTGTCCCCAACGACCAGCCGGTCGGCGGCGCCGCCGGCCCGGAGGACGACAACGCCCCGACGCGCCCGTTGGGCTCCGGCGGCGACGACGACGCCGACGACGGCTGACGGCTCAGATCCCCGACTGCTCGCGGGCTTCCTCCTCGCGAACGGCCGAGGCGAGGTCGGTCGAGTCGTCGGTCGGACGGTCGGGGGCCATCTCGCCCCCTTCGTCGCTCTGGCTGCTCGTGCGCCCGTCGTCGGGCGGATCTGCCGGCGGAGGGGTCGTCTCGGTCATCTGCGTGCTGCCTCCTCGGCCCTGGCCGGTCTGCGGCCGGACGAACTCGCACGCGACCTACCCGGCGGTCGGCGCGAACACGCGACCGTGCCCGCGTCCGTCAGAGGCCGAGCACGGCCGCGATCGCGTCGCGCTCCTCGTCGCGCGCGACGGCCCGTGAGCCCATCGTCGCGCGGCCGCCGGCGGGCGCCGCCCAGTTGAAGAGCGCGAGGTCGAGCGCCTCGATCGGCAGCTCGCTGGCGTCGGCGAGCTCGCGCGCGCGGCGCTCCAGCAGGAGCTTGTCGCCGATCCCGAAGACGCGCTTGGCGGCGAGCGTCGTCGCGTCGTCGGTGAGGTTCAGCGACGACGGGAGGACGTCGGCGACACCGAGGCGCCCGAGCGAGACGAGCAGCTCGTAGCGGCCGGGGCGGCCGAAGCCCGGAAGCGCGAGGCGCTCGAAGACGCGGTCGAAGCGCCGCTGCGGCGTCCACGCCGCCTCGCCTGCGAACGCGCGCGCCTGGCCGCCGGCGCGCTGCGCCCAGGCGCGGTAGGCGGTCACCGCGCGTGCGCCGGCGGCGCGGTCGTGCGACGTGCGCGGGCCGCGCGCTACGTCGAGGTCGGGCAACTCGCCCGACGCCCACGGGACGTGGGCGGCGCGGATGCCGGCGAAGGCGTCCGGGCCGTCCTCGACCGGAGCGAGGTACGCGGTCAGGAACGCCAGCCACAGCGCCTCCTCGGCGTCGGGCTCGGCGCCGATCTCGGCGTAGACGCCGGGCGGCTCGGCGGCAAGCTCGGCGAGCCGGGCGGCCGAGAACGCCAGCTCGCCGGCGAGGCGCTCGGCGTCCGCGGACGCCTTCAGGCCCGAGACGAGCTCGCAGCGAAAGCCGTCGTCGGCGGCCTGCGTGACGCGGCGCACGCGCACGGCGCCCGTGCGCGCCGACGAGGCGCTCGAGCCGGCGCGCGTGCGCGTGGCCGCCGCGCGCGCGGAGCGCTTGCGCTCGGCCGGCGGCGGGTCCGGCGCCCGGCAGATCGCGCAGTTCTGGACGAAGCGGTTGTGGCGGCAGAACGTTGGCGGCACGGCCTCGCAGTCTAGGCCGGGCGCCGCGGCGCCAGGCGCTCGCGGAGCCGGCCCGATAGCCGCCTCCGTTTGCCGCCGCGACGGCCGGGGGTACGCGCGGCGGCGTGAGCGAGGAGATCGTCGATCGCTGGAGCGGTGCCGCGCAGCGATGGCGGGTACACGCCGACCAGATCGACGAGGAGAACGCGCCGGTGACCGACTGGCTGCTCGCGGCGGCGGCGCCCGCGCCCGGCGAGAGCGCCCTCGACGTCGGCGCCGGTCCCGGCGGCGTCGGACTGCAGGCGGCCCGCGCCGTCGCCCCCGGCGGTCGTGTCGTGTTGAGCGATCTGGCGCCCGCGATGCTCGACGTCGCCCGCGAGCGGGCGCGCGAGCGCGACCTACGCAACGTCGAGTTCGAGGTCGCCGACGCGACGGCGCTTCCGTGGCCGGACGCGAGCTTCGACGTCGTGCTGGCCCGCTTCGCCTTCCAGGCGATGGACGACCCCGCGCGCGCGCTCGCCGAGGCGCTGCGCGTGCTGCGGCCCGGCGGGCGGCTGGCGCTCGCCGTCTGGGGCCCGCCCGAGGGCAACCCGTGGGCGGCGCTGTCGATGCAGGCGCTGCGCGAGGCCGCCGGCTCGCCGGAGCCCGCGTCCGGCGAGCCGGGCATGTACGCGCTGTGCGACGAGGAGCGCCTGCGCTCGCTGCTGACGGGCGCGGGGTTCGCCGCCGTGCGACTCGAGCATGTCACCGACGAGCGGCGCTTCGACTCCTTCGAGCAGTGGTGGCAGCTGCGGCGCGACCTGCCGCCGGGCTCGGCGCAGAACTGGGCGTCGCTCGACGCCGGCGCACGCGAGGCGGTCGAGCGCGCGCTGCGCGAGCGGGTGCAGCCCTACGGCGGCGTCGGCGGCGGGCTCGCGTTCGCCTCCGACGCGCTCGTGGCGCTGGCGCGCAGGCCCGGCGGCTGACCGGCGGCGTCGGCGGCGCCAACGCGCTCGATGCCGCCGAGGAAGACCTGCGTGGCGAAGCGCGTGGCACCCTCGACGTCGGGCGGCTCGCGCCGGACCATCGCCACGCCGACCTCCAGCGCGGCGCCGACCATCGCGGCGGCCATGTAGTCGGCGTCGACGCTGGGCACGATCCCCAGCCGCGCCGCCATGCGCAGGTCGGCCGCCAGCTCGTCGATGCCCGCGCCGAAGATCGGCTCGTCGAACATCGCGCGGATCGTCCCGCTGTTGCGGCGCATGAGCTCGAACGCCTGCGGATCGGAGGCGAGGAAGTCGAAGTACTCGCGGTAGCCGGCGGCGACGAACTCCTCGAGCGAGCCGGCGCGGCGGCGAGCCGCCTGCACCCGCGCGCGCACCGTTTCGGCGCTGTTCTCCAGCACCGCCCGGAACAGGGACTCCTTGTCGGGGAAGTAGTTGTAGAACGTGCCGCTTGCGAGGTCCGTGCGGCGGATGACGTCGCGCACCGTCGCGCTGCCGTAGCCCAGCTCGGCGAAGACCGCGCGGGCGGCGGCGAGGATCGCGGCGCGGTTGGCCGCCTTCGTCGCCTCGCGGCGCCCGCCCGGCTGCTGCTCGGCGATCGTCATGCCGCGACGGCCGGCGCGCCGGCGACGCGCGCGGGCACCGGCAGCGCGTTGCCGGCGGCGCGTGCGCGCCGGGCGCCGCGGCGGCGCTCCGCGCGCAGCTCGTAGAGGTAGCGGTCGAAGTCGACCTGGATCGTGTGCCGCGGCGAGGCGACGTAGCGCTTGCGCGTCCGCCGCGCCTCGCGCCTGATGTCGGCCTCCATCGCGCTGCGCTCGGGCAGGCGGTAGGCCCCGCGCAGGTAGGCGGCGAGCCACTTCGCCTGCGCCTCGGCAAGCGGCATGATCGCGCCGAGCGGCTGCAGCAGCCCGACGAACGCGAGGCTCGCATTGCCGGGCACGAAGACGCGGCGGAACAGCTCGATGCGGTTGCCGGGCGCCGACAGGAAGCCGGGGTCGAAGAACGGGAAGCTGATGCGGTAGCCCGTGCAGAAGACGACGACGTCGGCGGGCACGCGCGTGCCGTCGTCGAACTGCACCCAGCCGGGGCCGAGGCGCGCGATGTTCGGCCGCGGCGTCACCCGGCCGTGGACGATCGCGTCGAGGATCCGACCGGAGATCGTCGGGTGCGCCTGGCCGATGCGGTGGTCGGGGCGCGGCAGTCCGTAGCGCTCGGGCGAGCCGGTGTGCAGGCGCACGATGAGCTCGAACAGCCGCGATCCGAGCCAGACCGGGATGTGCGGGCTTGTGGCCAGCTGGTCCAGCGGCCGGCCGAGCAGGTACTTCGGGATGATCCACGCCCCGCGGCGGGCGGCCAGGTGCGTCGCGCGCGCGACCTCGCTCGATTCGACGGCGATGTCCATCGCGCTGTTGCCCATGCCGACCACGACGACGTCGCGGTGGCGCATGAGCTCGTTGTCGCGGTAGTCGTGGGCGTGCATCAGCACGCCGCCGAACTCGTCGGTCCCCGGATACGGCGGGTCGGGCCAGCGCGCGTCCCAGTGATGGCCGTTGGCGACGACGAGCATGTCGTATGAGCGCTCGACGCCGTGCGCGTCGGTCAGCTTCCACGTGCCGTCGGGGCGCTGCTCGGCATGCTCGACGGTCGTCTCGAAGAGGATGCGGTGGCGAAGGCCGAAGTGGTCGACGTAGGCGTCGAAGTAGGCAGCGATCTGCGTGTGGTGCGCGAAGTCGGGATAGCTCTCCGGCATCGGGAAGTCGGCGAACTGCATCCGCTCGCGCGACGTGTTGATGTGCAGCTCGCGGTAGGCCGCCGACATCCCGTTCCTGTTGGCGAACACCCAGTTGCCGCCGACGCGGTCGGACGCTTCGAAGCAGTCGAACGGCAGGCCCTGGTCGTGCAGGGCCTTGGCGGCGGCGATGCCCGACGAGCCGGCGCCGATGATCGCCGTGACGGGAAGGCCGGCCATGGCGCCACCCTGACGAGGGGTGACGCCGGCGTCAAGTTCGTGCGCTAGCGGTGCAGCGCACCTGGCTCGGTGAGCCCGCCGCCGCGCGAGCGGCGCACGAGGTAGACGATCCCGACGGCGACCGCGAAGCCCAGCAGGAAGCTCGCGTTGCGCCCGAAGATCGCGACGGCGATGAGCCCGCCGATGAACGAGCCGGCGATCCCGATCCCGATCGTGGCGGGAATCGACATGGGATCGCGGCCGGGCAGCGCGAGACGCGCGAGCGCGCCGACGATCAGGCCCTGGACGAGCAGCGCGAGGATGATGGCGATGGTGGACATGCCGCGACTGCTACCCATCCGGCGTCGGGTGTACGCCGCGACGCGGCCCGGCGCTGACGAAGTGGGTCAGATGCCGACGTGAGCGGCACTTCGTCCACCTCGACGTGCGGGGTGCGGGAGGAAAACGACCGCAGCCGCGCGGGGCGTCGCCGCTCCGGGCGCGCCGCTACGCCGCGACGCCCGGCGCCACGCGCTCCGGCGGCCCCATCGCGCCGGCGTCGGCGTCGCCGGCCTGCGTCGCGTTGGCGACGTCGAGCCGGCCGAGGTAGCGGTCGACCATCCGAGCGCACTGGCGGCCCTCGTTGATCGCCCACACGATGAGCGACTGGCCGCGGCGCGCGTCGCCGGCGGCGAAGACGCCGTCGACGGAGGTCGTGTACGGCTTGACCGCCTTGGCGTTGCCGCGGGCGTCCTTGGCGACGCCGAGCTTGTCGAGCAGGTCCTGCTCGGGGTGCAGGAAGCCCATCGCCAGCAGGACGAGATCCGCCCGCATCTCGCCGTCGGTCCCGTCGACCGGCTTGAACGGCGGGGCCGGCTCGGCCTGCGCGTAGTGCAGTCTGCGCACGCGGCCCTCGTCGTCGCCGGAGAAGTGCGTCGTGACGATCGAGTAGTCCTGCTCGCCGATGCCGATCGCCTGCGCCTCCTCCATCGCGTAGCTGAGGCGGTACTTCTGCGGCCACAGCGGCCACGGCGTGCGGTCGTCGGGCCGGTGCTCGGGCGGCTGGGGCAGCAGCTCGAGCTGCGTGATCGACTTCGCGCCCTGGCGCACGGAGTTGCCGACGCAGTCGGCGCCCGTGTCGCCGCCGCCGATGACGATGACGTGCTTGCCCTCGGCCGTCAGCCCGCGCAGCTCGGGCGGCTCCGCGCCGGTCGGCGTGCCGGTCTGCGTCGCGACCCAGCGGTTGCGGTCGTAGAGGTACTCCATCGCGAAGTGGATGCCGTCGAGCTCGCGGCCGGGCACCTCGAGGTCGCGCGGCACGCGCGAGCCGGTGGTCAGCACGACCGCGTCGAAGCGCTCGCGCAGCTCGTCGGCGGAGATGTCGACGCCGACGTCGACGCCGCAGCGCACGTCGACGCCCTCGTCGACGAGCTGCTGCACGCGGCGCTCGACGAGCTGCTTCTCGATCTTGAAGTCCGGCACCCCGAAGCGGACCAGGCCGCCGGCGGCCTCGTCGCGCTCGAGGAGGGTCACGCCGTGACCGGCGCGGCGCAGCTGCTGGGCGGCGGCCATCCCGGCCGGCCCCGAGCCGACGACGGCGACCGTGCGGCCCGTCTCGCGCTTGGGCGGCACCGCCGTGACCCAGCCCTCCTCCCAGGCGCGGTCGATGATCGCGTTCTCGATCTGCTTGATCGTCACCGAGTCGCCCTCGCGGATCTCCAGCACGCAGGCCGCCTCGCACGGCGCCGGGCACAGCCGTCCGGTGAACTCGGGGAAGTTGTTCGTCGCGTGCAGCTGGGCGATCGCGTCCTTCCAGCGGTCGCGGTAGACGAGGTCGTTCCAGTCGGGGATGAGGTTGCCGAGCGGGCAGCCGTTGTGGCAGAACGGGATCCCGCACTCCATGCACCGCGCGCCCTGGGCGGCGAGCTCCGCGTCCGGTCGGCGGAGCATGAACTCCTTGTAGTCGTGGATGCGCTCGGCCGGGTCCCGGTAGGGGACGCCGACGCGCTCGAACTTCAGGAATGCGCCCAGCTCGCCCATCTACTCCCCGTCGCCTTCGCGCATGTGCGGCGAGCCGACGACGTCGACCGTCTCGCCCGTGAACTCCCCGGCGTGCGGAGGCCCGCCGCCGTTGGAGGCGGCCTTCTCGGCCGCGGCGCGCTCGGCGAGCACGCGCTTGTAGTCGGTCGGGAAGATCTTGACGAAGCGCGGCAGCAGGTCGTCCCACGCGTCGAGCACGCGCCGCGCGACCGGCGAGCCGGTGCGATCCGCGTGCTCGGCGACGAGCGCGCGGACCTCGATCGCGTCGCCCTCGTCGAGCTCCTCGAGCTGGTCGCGCATCGCCGGGTTCACGCGCGGCGTGAACGTTCCCTGCTCGTCGAGGACGAACGCCAGGCCGCCGCTCATACCGGCGGCGAAGTTGCGCCCCGTCGGGCCGAGCACGACGACGCGCCCGCCCGTCATGTACTCGCAGCCGTGGTCGCCGACGCCCTCGATGACCGCGCTCGCGCCCGAGTTGCGTACCGCGAAGCGCTCGCCGGCGAGGCCGCGCGCGAAGAGCTTGCCGCTCGTCGCGCCGTACAGGACCGTGTTGCCGATGATGACGTTCTCCTCGGCGCGGTAGGTCGCGCCGTCGGGCGGCATGATCGCGAGCGTTCCGCCTGACAGCCCCTTGCCGGTGTAGTCGTTGGCGTCGCCGTGCAGCGTGAAGTCGACGCCGGGTGCGAGCCAGCCGCCGAAGGACTGGCCGGCCGAGCCGTGGAACTCGACGCAGATCGTCCCCGGCGGCAGGCCGTCCGCGCCGTGGCGCTTGGCGATGTGGCTGGAGAGGATCCCGCCGACGCAGCGGTTGACGTTGCGGATCTCGCGCTCCAGCGACACCGGCGTGCAGTGCTCGAGCGCGTCGGCGGAGGCCTCGACGAGGTCCCAGTCCAGCGCGTCGTCGAGCACCGGCTCCTGCGGGCGCACGCGGCGCAGCGGTGCGCCCTCGGGCAGCTCGGGCATCGCCAGGATGTTCGTGAGGTCGACGCCGCGCGCCTTCCAGTGCTCGATCGCCTCGTCCTGGCGGAGCAGGTCGCTGCGGCCGACGAGCTCGTCCACCGAGCGCAGCCCGAGCGAGGCCAGGATCTCGCGGACCTCCTCGGCGACGAAGAAGAAGTAGTTGACGATGTGCTCGGGCTTGCCCTCGAAGCGCTTGCGCAGCTCCGGGTCCTGCGTCGCGATGCCCACCGGGCAGGTGTTCAGGTGGCAGGCGCGCATCATGATGCAGCCCGCCGCGATCAGCGGCGCCGTCGAGAAGCCCATCTCGTCGGCGCCGAGCATCGCGGCGATCGCGACGTCGCGCCCGGTCTTCAGCTGACCGTCGGTCTGGACGATGATGCGCGAGCGCAGGTCGTTGCGCAGCAGCGTCTGCTGCGTCTCGGCGAGGCCGATCTCCCACGGCACGCCGGCCGCCTGGATCGAGCTCAGCGGCGAGGCGCCGGTGCCGCCGTCGTGGCCGGAGATGAGCACGTGGTCGGCGTTGGCCTTGGCGACGCCCGCGGCGACGGTGCCGACGCCGACCTCGGCGACGAGCTTGACGGAGACGTGGCCGGTCGGGTTCGAGCAGCGCAGGTCGTAGATGAGCTGCTTGAGGTCCTCGATCGAGTAGATGTCGTGGTGCGGCGGCGGCGAGATGAGCCCGACGCCGGGGGTCGTGTGGCGGACTCCGCCGATGTAGTCGTCGACCTTGTGGCCGGGCAGCTGGCCGCCCTCGCCGGGCTTGGCGCCCTGCGCCATCTTGATCTGCAGCTGATCGGAGTTGACGAGGTAGTGGATCGTCACGCCGAAGCGCCCGCTGGCGACCTGCTTGATCGACGAGCGGCGCGAGTCGCCGTTGGGATCCGGCGTGAAGCGGACCGGGTCCTCGCCGCCCTCGCCGGTGTTCGACTTGCCGCCGAGGCGGTTCATCGCGATCGCGAGCGTCTCGTGGGACTCGCGCGAGATCGACCCGAGCGACATCGCGCCCGTGGCGAAGCGCTTGACGATCTCCTTCGCCGGCTCGACCTCGTCGAGCGCGATCGGCTCGACGCCCTCGGTCCTGAAGCGCATGAGCCCGCGCAGCGTCGCCCGGCGCGCGGCGTCCTCGTTCGCGAGCTTTGCGTACTCGCGGTACTTCGCCTGCGCGTCGCCGTTGCCGTTCATCCGCACGGAGTGCTGCAGCAGCGAGATCGTCTCGGGGTTCCACATGTGGTGCTCGCCGTCGCGTCGCCACGCGTAGATGCCGCCGACGGGCAGCAGCTGCTCGTGGTCGGCCGGATAGGCCTGCGCATGGCGGTCGAGCGTCTCGCGCGCGAGCACGTCGATGCCGATGCCGTTGATCCGCGAGGCGGTGCCGGTGAAGTGGCGGTCGACGAGGTCCTGCGCGAGGCCGACGGCCTCGAAGATCTGGGCGCCGCAGTAGGACTGCGTCGTCGAGATGCCCATCTTGGAGATCGTCTTCAGCAGCCCCTTGCCGATCGCCTGCACGACGTTGCGCTGGGCCTCGTCGGCGCTCTCGACCTTCGCGATGCGCCCGTCGGCGAACAGGTCGTCGACGGTGTCGAGCAGCAGGTAGGGGTTGATCGCGCTGCAGCCGTAGCCGATCAGCGTCGCCATGTGGTGCACCTCGCGCGGCTCGCCGGACTCCAGCACGAGGCCGGTGCGCAGGCGCGTGCCCTCGCGCACGAGGTGCTCGTGGACGGCGGCGACCGCCAGCAGCGACGGGATCGCGGCGCGGCGCGCGCCGAGCTGGCGGTCGGAGAGGATCAGCACGGTGACGCCGGCGGCCACCGCGTCGTGGGCGTCGTCGCAGAGCTTCGCGAGCGCCGCCTTCATGCCCTCCGGCCCGTCGTCGATCGGCCACGTGATGTCGAGCGTGTGCGCGCGGAAGATCTCGTCGTGCACCATCCGCAGCGTCTCGAGCTCGTGGTTGCGCAGGATCGGCTGGTCGAGGATGAGCTTGTGCGCGTGCTCGGGCGTCTCGTCGAGCAGGTTCTTCTCGCCGCCGATGCCGGTCGCCAGCGACATGACGATGTTCTCGCGGATCGGGTCGATCGGCGGGTTGGTGACCTGCGCGAAGAGCTGCTTGAAGTAGGAGAACAGCGGCGGGCGGCGGTCGGAGAAGACGGCGAGCGCGTTGTCGTTGCCCATCGACCCGACCGGCTCCTGGCCGGTGGAGGCCATCGGCGCGATCAGCACCCGCAGATCCTCCTGCGTGTAGCCGAACGCCAGCTGGCGCAGCCGCGTCGGCTGCAGGCCGGTCAGCGTCACGTGCGCCGGCGCGAGGTCGTCGAAGTGGATCGTGTTGCGGTCGTACCACTCGCCGTAGGGCTGCTGCGTGGCGACCTCGCGCTTGACCTCGTCGTCGTCGACGATGCGATGGCGCTCGAGGTCGACGAGGAAGAGCTTGCCCGGCTGCAACCGCCCGAGGCGCTTGATGTCCGCCGGCTTGATCGGCAGCAGCCCCGCCTCCGAGCCGAGCACGACGTGGCCGTCGTGGGTCTCGACCCAGCGCCCGGGGCGCAGGCCGTTGCGGTCGAGCGTCGCGCCCACGACCGAGCCGTTCGTGAAGGCGACCGCCGCCGGGCCGTCCCACGGCTCCATGAGGCAGGAGTGGAAGGCGTAGAAGCCGGTGAGCTCCTCGGGCAGGTCGTCGCGCCGCTTGCCGTGCTCGGCGAGGTAGGCCTCCGGGATCATCATCATGATCGCGTGCGGCAGCGAGCGGCCGGCGAGCATGAGCAGCTCGAGCACGTTGTCGAACGTCGCCGTGTCGGAGTTGCCGGGCACGACGATCGGCATGATCTTCTGCAGGTCGAGGCCGAACAGGCGCGATGCAAGCTGCGACTCGCGCGCGCGCATCCAGTTGACGTTGCCCATCAGCGTGTTGATCTCGCCGTTGTGCGCGATGACGCGGTACGGGTGCGCGAGCGGCCAGCTCGGGAACGTGTTCGTCGAGAAGCGCGAGTGCACGAGCGCCATCGCGCTCGCCATCTGCGGGTGGCTCAGGTCGGGGAAGAACCCGCGCAGCTGGTCGGGGACGAGCATCCCCTTGTAGACGATCGTGCGCGAGGAGAACGACGAGATGTACAGGTCGTCGCCGGCCGCCAGCTCGCAGATGCGGCGAATGACGTACAGCTTGCGCTCGAAGGCGTCCTGGTCTGCGTCGAACCCGGGTCCGGCCTCGACGAGCAGCTGGCGCATGACCGGCCGCGTCGTCTCCGCCGTCTCGCCGACGTGGTCGGTGTCGACCGGGATGTCGCGCCAGCCGAGGACGCGCTGGCCCTCGATGCGGACGTTCAACTCGAGCAGGCCCTCGAGCTTCGCGCGCCGCGTCGCGTCGCGCGGGAGAAAGCAGACGGCGACGCCGTAGCGACCGGGCTCGGGCAGCTCGAAGTCGACGCTCGCGCGGAAGAACGAGTGCGGCATCTGCAGCAGCATCCCGGCGCCGTCGCCGGTGCGCGCGTCGGCGCCCGTCGCGCCGCGATGCTCGAGGTTCTCGACCGCCTGCAGACCCTTTTCGACGACCTCGCGCGTCGGCGAGTTGTCCAGCCGCGCGACGAGCGCCACCCCGCAGGCGTCGTGCTCGTAGCTGGCGTCGTACAGGCCGTCGGCCTTTGGCAGGTGGAACGGGGTGCTCATATGGCAGTGCCTCCAGAGGCGGCGCGTGGCACTTGAGGCGGAGCCCGAAAGGGTAGCAGCGGGCCCGCGCCGAAACCCAGGCCATGACGACGCCGGCACGACCCGTCACCGTGCTCTCGGCCGGCGGCACGATCGCCATGGCGGGGGCGTTGGCGCGGCCCGCGCTCGACGCCGAGCAGCTGCTCGCCGCGGTCCCCGCGCTGGCCGGCGTCGACGGGCTGCGCGCGCGCTCGCTGCTCGATCTTCCGGGCGCGCACCTCAGCGCATCGGACGCGCTCGCGATCGCGCGCGCGGCGCTCGACGAGGCCGGCACCGGCCGCGGCGTCGTCGTCACGCACGGCACCGACACGCTGGAGGAGACCGCGGTGCTCTGCGACGTGCTGCACGGCCGCCGCGAGCCGATCGTGCTCACCGGCGCGATCCGGCCGTCGACCGCGACGGGAGCCGACGGCCCGGCGAACCTCGCCGATGCGGTCGCCGCGGCGGGCGCCGCGGAGGCGGCGGGCCTCGGCACGCTCGTCGCCTTCGCCGGCGAGCTGCACGCCGCGCGCAGCGTGCGCAAGGTCGCCT
>Ga0247713_1000048_pt1 | contig 83676 bp, 101 predicted proteins | sample 21E_NmetaG_FD_189936 | JGI IMG/M metagenome (GOLD analysis project Ga0247713, IMG submission 189936) | Soil microbial communities from hillslope of Landscape Evolution Observatory, University of Arizona, Oracle, AZ, United States - 2-1-E_N | ecosystem: Engineered > Artificial ecosystem >... | reverse complement strand
CCCTCGCCACCCTCGACCGCCTGCTGTTCATCGCGCTGGCGACCGTGGTCCTGCTCGCCGCCTTCGTCGGCCACGACGCGCCAGCCGTTTCGAAGGCCACCGCCGCCGAGCCCGAGCCGCCGGCCGCGACGGTGGAGAGCTCGACCACCGTGCCGCAGACGCCCGTCGTGGCCCAGAAGTGGCTCCCCAGCGGCAAGGGGATGTGGATCTACGAACCGGCGAAGACCGAGGGGGGCAACGTCGACGCTATCGTGGCCAAGGCCAAGGCCACCGGCCTCACCCACCTGTGGGTTCGGATGGGCTCGGCCTGGGACGGCTTCAACGTGGCGCCGTTCGTCGACCGCCTCCTGCCGGCCGCCCATGCCGCCGACATCAAGGTCATCGGCTGGGACTTCCCCAAGTTGGAGCCGGTGGAGGCCGACATCCAGCGGGCCAAGGCCATGATCCGGCACACCACCCCCGGCGGGCACCGGATCGACGCCTTCTCGCCCGACATCGAGACCCGGTCCGAGGGCACCCGCCTGTCGGCGGAGGCGGCGCGGCGCTACGGCACCCTCCTGCGGGAGGTGGCCGGCGCCGACTACACCCTGATCGTCACCGTCCCCCGCCCGGCCAAGGAGCGGCCCACGCACCCGTACGCCGACATCGTCGCCGGGTACGACGCCATCGCCCCGATGATCTACTGGCTCGACCGCCAACCCGACACCGACGTGGCCGGCGCCCTGCGGGACCTAGGCAAGTTCGGAGTGCCCATCTACCCGGTCGGCCAGGCCTACGACGGCTCGCCGGAAGGGGGCCGCAAGGGCGTTCCGCCCCCCGATGAGCTGTTCCGCTTCATGCGCTTCGCCCAGAACCACGGGGCGGCCGGGGTGTCCTTCTGGTCGTGGCAGGCCGCCAACCAGCCGGCGTGGAACGCGGTGCGCGACGCCGTGGAGTTCCGGCTCCCGTAAGAGCCACAGGCCGCGCTCGGACAATTCACAGGCGCAGGTGGCACGATCGTCGGAATGGCGCCCAAGACATCCGACCCATCGGCCACCCGTGCGGAACGCCGGCAGGAAGCGGTGCGTCGGCGCCGCCAGCACGCCGCATCCAGGACCACGGCCGGCCGGCGCGTCGGTCGGCGCAAGCGGCGGCTCAAGGGGTTCGCCGCCTTCGTGGCGGTGGTAGCCGTGGCCGGCGCCGGGATCGCCCTGGCCCTGCGGGGCGGTGGGGACGGCGACGGCTCGTCCCGAGACTTGCGGGCCCAGCGAGTGGCCGGAGCCAGCGGACGGCTGCCCATCGCCACCTCGCCGGCGGCGTACCACGTCGTCTACCGGGCCGAGGGGTACAAGGAGTCCGAGCTCACGGTGTCGACCGAGGAGATCTGGGTGCAGCGGCCCTTCGACGGCCGGGTCGTCATCCGCGAGGGCGAGCCCCCCGGGACGGCGCAGCAGTTCGAGGGCCGCTCCGCCTTCGCTGTGTACGCCAACTACACCGACGCCGGAGCGGCACAGGTGGCGGCCGACGCCCCCACGGTCGCCCTGGGCGACATCCGGGTGGCCGCCTCGCTCGACGACCTGGTGGCCGAGCGCCTGTTCGTGCCCGGAGACCGCCGCCGCGCCCTGGGCCGCGAGTGCCAGACCTACCGGACCGGCTCCCCCTTGCAGAGCCTGAAGATCACCGCGCCCACCCCCACCGACTACGTCGACGTCTGCCTCGATGACGCCGGTCTGCTCCTCGAAGAGGTGACGATCATCGAGGACAAGGTGGCTCAGCGCCTGACCGCGGTCTCCCTCGAGGTCGATCCCACCCTCGACCCCGCCGGCTTCACGATCGAGGGACCGCGGCTCGGCGCCGAGGAGGGTGGCGCCCAGGTCACCGAAGTCGACCGCTCGGCCGCCCCGACCGCCGGGTACTGGCGGCTCGATGACGCCCCGGCCGGCTTCACCCACCGCGGCCGGTACCTGATCGCCGGCAAGCAGTCGAGCCACGTCGACGTCTACGTGCGGGGCGTCGACATCGTGACCGTGCGCCAGGGCGCCCCGGCGGCCGAACCGGATCTGAGCGACGCCGGCCCGGGCCGGGACGTCGACCTCGGGCCGCTCGACGCCGGCCGCGTCCTGCTGCGCTCGACCGGTCCCACCCTCATCGCCCATCCGGAAGGCGACGCGTTCGTCCACGTCGCCGGCACGCTGAGCCCCGGCGAGCTCCAGGGCATCGCCGCCGGCCTACGCCGGAGCTGATCTCCCGGCCGGGACGAACCACTCGGCCCATCCGTGACCCCGCCGGCCCGCCGCAGTCTCGTAGCGACAGACGGCCCGGGCCAGCCGCCCGGCGCCGGGCAGCAGCACCGGGGCCTGGGACACGGCGATCCCGGTCACTTCATCGTCGCCGGCGCCCACCAACACCGACCGCATGCGGCCCGCCTGGTCACAGGCCACGGTCACGTCGGTCGACGCGAACGTGGTTCCGCCGTCGAGCCGGCCGGCCACCCATCCCGACGGCTCGATCCGCGGCCGATCACCCCAGAGATGGGCGCGCGTGCCGGACCCGTCGAGGGAGAAGCGCTCGGCGCCGACCAGCACGTCGCCGTGGACGTTGCACCCCTGCGAGTAGCCGGTTTCCGCTCCCGGCCAGGGCGCGCACGGCGCGGCGGCCTCCCACTCGACGTCGAGCCCCATCGCCCACGGGTCGCCGCGCTCCTGCCTCCAGGCCTCGAGCGGGTCGTCCAGGGCCACACCGAAAGCCTCCATCCCGACGCTCCAGTGGTCCAGGGGCGTTTCGCACACCAGCTCGGTCCACAGTCCCGAAGCCCGGATCTCGAGCCCCCGCCCCGTCGGCATGGGGACCTCGTGGTCGCGGACGGTCACCAGCTTCGGTCCTCCGCCGACCATGCCGGCCCAGAACCACGCTGTCCCTTCCCCGGGGCGCAGGGTGAGCTGCACGTAGCCGGCCAGACTGCCGTCGCCCGCCACGAAGTCGAGGTACCACGATTCCTCCCAGTTGGGATCCAGGCCGGGCCGGTGTCGGCCCTCGTCGGCGGCAACGATCTCGTCGGCCCTCATGCCGAGCGACGGTAATGGGCGACACTGGAGGGGTGAGGTTCCTGAGCCCCGAGTGGCTCGAGCACATGAGCGCGGCCACGTCCGCCGCATCACCCACCGTCGCCCTCAGCGTGCACCAGCGCGTGACCGGTGGCCCGGACGGCGACGTGGAGTACACGGTGCGGCTGGGCGACGGCGTGGTGACGTTCGAGCCGGGGCCGGCCTCCCGCCCCGCCGACGTCGAGCTGAGCTCCGACTACGGCACCGCCGCCGCCATCAGCCAGGGGAAGATCAGCCCGGCCTCGGCCTTCGCCGCCGGCCGGCTGCGGGTCGTTGGGGCGGTCAGCTCGCTCGTCAGCCACCAGGAGGCCTTCGCCGAGATCGGCAAGCTGCTGACCGGCGTGTCCGAGGCCACCACGTACTGACGGTGACCACCTACTACGACCTCCTCGGAGTGGAGCCCGGCGCCAGCCTCGAGGAGATCCAGCGCGCCTACCGGCTGCTGGCCCTCCGCCACCACCCCGACGTGGCCCCTGATGCAGATCCGGCCAGTATGGCCGCCATCAACGGCGCATGGTCGGTGCTCAGCGACCCCGGCCGCCGCCGCACCTACGACGAGGCCCTCGGGCGGCCCGAGGCGCCGGCGCCGCCTGCTCCCCCGCCCCGGCCGGAGTCGGACTGGCAGCCGTTGGAGTACGACGACGACGAGGACGTCGACCCCGAGGACCTGAGCGACGACCCCTACACGGACGTCGAGCGCCGGCCCTCCGACATGCTGGTCATGACACCGGTGCTGTTGGCCGTCGGCGCGGTGGCGCTGTTCTTCCTGAGCATCATGTCCGGGTCGAACGGCCTACGGACGTTCTCGATGCTCCTCGTCCCCCTGGCGGGGCTCGGCTTCGTCCTGGCCCCGCTCATCGTGATGCTCCGGTCGAGAAGCCGGTGAGGGGCCCTCCAACGGCTCCGGCCCGCCATGAAGGCGGGCCGGAGCATCTCGTTCTCGCGATGGGCGCTACTCGGAGTACCACCCGACCACATCGAAGATGACGTGGCTGGTGCCCAGGTTGTTGAAGACCGACACCTTGCCGTTGGCGGCGACCTTGGCCATCACCAGGTTCGGGACGGTTTGGCCGGCGAGGAAGTTGAGGTTGGAGGCCAGTGGGCGGGCGGCACCGGCCGGGAAGACGGTGAGGAAGCTCTCCGCGGCGGTCGGCTGGGTGGCGGTGACATTGAGCACCACCGCGGTGACCCCGGTGGCCGGGACGCCACCGACACCGACGACAGTCGGCGAGATCGTCGCCGCCTCCCCCACGGGGGCGCTAAAACCGCCGGTGCCGTTTCGGGTGTCGAGGATGCGGGACGGGCTCAGGGTGTTGTAGCGGGCGCCCGCGGTGTCTGCGTCCGAGCCGAACCAGCCGACCACATCGAAGATCACGTGGCTCGTGCCGAGGTTGTTGTAGACGGACACCTTGCCGTCGGCGCCGACCTTGGCCATCACCAGATTGGGAACGGTCTGCCCGGCGACGAAGTTGAGGTTGGAGGCCAGCGGGCGGGCGCCACCCGCCGGGAAGACGGTCAGGAAGCTCTCGCCGGCGGTCGGCTGGGTGGCGGTCACGTTGAGGACCACCGCGGAGACCTCGGTGGCGGGGACGCCACCGACACCGGTGACCTTCGGCGAGATCGTCCCCCCGACGCCGACGGGGACGCTGAAGCCGCCGGTGCCGTCCCGGGTGTCGAGGATGCGGGCGGGCGTCAAGGAGCTGTAGCGGGCGCCGTTGGCCCCGGAGGCGTCGGAGAACCACCCCATCACGTCGTAGATCACGTGGCTTGTCCCGACGTTGTTGTAAACCGCCACCTTCCCGTCGGCGCCGAGCTTGGCCACCACGAGGTTCGGCACGCTCTTGCCGGGCGGGGCGTTCAGGTTGGAGGCCAACGGGCGGGTCGTGCCGCTCGGGAACACGGTGAGGAAGGTGTCTCCGGTCGGCTGGGTGATGGTGACGTTGAGCACCACCGCCGATGCGCCCGTGGCGGGGACGCCGCCCTTGCCGGCGACCGGGACGGCGATGGTCGCCGCCGGGCCGACGGGAGCGCTGAAGCCGCCCGTGCCGTCGCGGGTGTCGAGGACACGGGCGGGAGTGAGCTCGTGGAACTCACCGGGGAAGCTGGTGGTCAAGCCGTACACGAAGGCCGCAGACGGCGCCGAGGGGTTGCCGGCCGGGTCAGTGGCGGTGGCCGTCAAGGAGTGTGATCCGTCGCCGGTGAGGACGACCTCGCTGTCGGTGGCGGCGGCGTTGAAGGTGACGGAGGTGGCGCCGGTCGGCACGACCTTGGCGCCCCGCTCGGTGCCGCCCTCGACGATGCGGACGGTGTCACCGGCGACCACGCCCGACACCACGATGGTGGGGCTCGGGTCGGTCCCTACAGCGGGACTGGTGGTCTTGCCGTCGACCGACGTGATCGTCGGGGCTGCTGGAGCGGTGGTGTCGATCGAGAAGCTCCAGTTGGTCACCACTTCGAATCTCGCGTCGTTGTCGCTGTTTCGCACGGTGGCGGTGGCGGTATAGGGGCTCGTGCCGACGATCAGGGTTGGCGTGAAGATGATGGTGCGGCTGTCCTCGCTGAATGTCGTCAATCCGACTACGGCGGTACCGGTCGAGTCCGCTACGGCCAGGGTTGACGTGAGGTGAAGGGCCTGGTCGTAGGTCGAGGAGATGGTCGGCGCCGACTGGACGCTCGCTCCGTTCTCGGGGACGGTCGACTGCAGCACGGGGGTGCCGGCTGCGAGGGCGGCGGTCATACCGGCGGCCAAGACCGAGATGACGACGAGCATCAACCCGCCAAGCTTCTTGGAACGATTCATTTTGGTGCCTTCCGCTCAAAGGCGCCAAGAACGAAGTACGCGGGAGCCTGGGCAACCTGACAGGTCTCGCAACCTCAGTATCGGCACACTGTGTCGCTGACTTGAGGCAATGAAGAGATTACCAGCCGTTCAAGCCAGCAGGCGGAGGACCTCTTCCTGCTTCCTACGGACCGCGGCGGCCGCGGTGCGAAGGGCGGCCATCTCCTCGGAGGCGAGGTCGAGCTCCACGACCTCGTGCACGCCTTCCCGGCCGATCCTGGCCGGCACGCCCACGTATACACCCTCGATCCCGTACGGGCCGTCAACCCACGCGCTGACAGGATGGACCTTGTTTGCGTCGCCGGCGACAGCCCGGACCATGGTCTCGGCCGCCGCCGCGGGGGCGAAGTAGGCGGAACCGGTCTTGAGCAGGGCGACGATCTCGGCGCCGCCGTCACGGGTGCGCTGCACGAGCTCGGCGATGGACGCCTCGTCGAGCGCCTCCGTCAGGGGCCGGCCGCCGACCGTGGCCAGCGACGGCACCGGCACCATCGTCTCACCGTGGGACCCGAGGGTGATGGCCTCGACCTCCTGGGTGGGGACCCCGAGCCGTTCGGCCACGAAGTGGCGGAAGCGGGACGAGTCGAGCAGCCCGGCCTGGCCCATCACCCGGCTCTTGGGAAGCTCCGACACGGCTGCGGCGAGCGCCGTCATCTCGTCGAGCGGGTTGGAGACGACGATGAGCACGGCGTCCGGCGAAGCGGCCACCAGCCGGCGGGTGACGTCGGCCACGATGCGGGCGTTGGTCTCCAGCAGGTCCATCCGGCTCATCCCCGGCTTGCGGGGGACACCGGCGGTGACGACACAGATGTCGGAACCCGCGGTCTCGTCGTAGCCGTTCGCCCCCGTGACGCGGGTCTCGAAGGCGGCGAGCGGCCGGCTCTGCATCAGGTCGAGGGCGATGCCCTGAGGCTTGCCCTCGACGATGTCGGTGAGCACCACCTCGTCCACGTAGCCGGCCTCGGCCACCCGCTGGGCCAGCGTCGACCCGTAAAAGCCGGCTCCCGCGATGCTCACCTTCACGCGGGCACGGCCGTCACAGCCGCTCGACGATGGCGGCCGCGAACTCCGAGGTCTTGACCTCGGTGGCGCCCTCGGTGAGCCGGGCGAAGTCGTAGGTGACGATCCGGTCGGCGATGGTTGCCTCCAACGCCCTGATGACGTCGGCGGCCGCCTCGTCCCAGCCCAGGTGCTCGAGCATGAGGACGCCCGAGAGCAGGAGCGAGCCGGGGTTGACCTTGTCCTGGCCGGCGTACTTGGGCGCGGTGCCGTGGGTGGCCTCGAAGATGCCGTGGCCGGTCACGTAGTTGATGTTGGCTCCGGGAGCGATGCCGATCCCACCCACCTGGGCGGCCAGCGCGTCGGACGCGTAGTCGCCGTTGAGGTTGGTGGTGGCGATCACGTCGAACTCCTCCGGCCGGGTGAGCACCTGCTGCAGGAAGATGTCGGCGATGGTGTCCTTGACGAGGATGCGGTCGCCCGGCTTGCCCCCGCAGTCGTCCCAGCCCACGGCCACGTCGGAGAACTCCTCGCGCACGAGGTCGTAGCCCCACGCCTGGAACGCCCCCTCGGTGAACTTCTGGATGTTGCCCTTGTGCACGAGGGTCACCGACTTCCGCCCCTTGCGGACGGCATACTCGATGGCCGCCCGGACCAGCCGCTTGGAGCCGGTAATCGAGATCGGCTTGATGCCGATGCCCGAGTCGGGGCGGATGTCCCAGCCGTACTCGTTCTTGCAGAACTCGATGAGGCGCTTGACCTCGGGGGTGCCCTGCTCGACTTCCATCCCGGCGTAGACGTCCTCGGTGTTCTCCCGGAAGATCACCATGTCCACCTTCTCGGGGTGCTTCACCGGCGACGGCACGCCGGTGAACCAGCGCACCGGGCGCAGGCAGACGTAGAGGTCGAGGATCTGGCGCAGGGCGACGTTGAGGCTGCGGATGCCGCCGCCGACCGGCGTGGTCAGCGGCCCTTTGATGCCGACGACGTGCTCCCGGAAAGAGGCGACCGTCTCATCGGGCAGCCATGAGCCGGTCTCGTCGAACGCCTTCTGCCCGGCCAGGACCTCGAGCCACTCGATCCGCTTGCCCCGCTTGGAGACGGCCGCGTCGAGGACCAGCTGCGTGGCCGGCCAGATGTCGATCCCGGTGCCGTCGCCCCGGATGAACGGGATGATCGGCTCATCGGGCACGTTCAGCGTTCCGTCAGGGGCCGCGGTGATCTTGTCGGGCATCTGCGAAGACTAGTGACCCTCGATGTGTGTGCATTTCCCGTCGTGATCTGGCCCGGTTCGGCCCGAACCACGACGAAAAGTGCACAATTTCGTCACGCGGCCCGGGAGGCCACCCATGTGCCGACCAGCTCGGCGAGGATCGGGAGGCGCACCGCGCCCGACGTCAGGACTGCGTCGTGGAAGCCGCGGATGTCGAAGGCGTCGCCCAGCTGTGACTGGGCCAACGCGCGAAGGCGGAGGATCTCGCGCTGGCCGAGCTTGTAGGCCAATGCCTGGCCGGGCATCCCGATGTAGCGGTCGACCTCGACCGTGACCTCCTCGACCGACACGGGCGTGTTGGCGGTCATGAACTCGATGGCCTGCTGGCGGGTCCAGCCCAGGGCGTGCAGGCCGGTGTCGACCACCAGGCGGCAGGCGCGGATGGAGTCGGCGGCCAGCATGCCGATGCGCTCCATGTCGTTGCGGTAGACGCCCATGTCCTCGGCCAGCCGTTCGGCGTACAGGCCCCACCCCTCGACATACGCGGTGTTGGCCAGTGAGAAACGCCGGAACCGGGGCACGTCGGTGAGCTCGGTGGCGATGGCCAGCTGCAGGTGGTGGCCGGGGATGGCCTCGTGAAAGGCGATCGACGCCGTCTCGTACCGGGCCTTGTCCTCCGGGCGGTGGGTGTTCACGTAGTACGTGCCGCCTCGAGACCCGTCGGCCGCCGGCGGGAAGTAATACGCGCTGGGCGAGTCGGCCGCCAGGAACTCCGGCACCTCCTCGATGGCGCAGTCCGACTGCGGCAGGCGCCCGAACCACCCGCCCATCGCCTCCTTCCCGGCCTCGAACGCGTCCCGGGCGTCGTCCATGATCTCCTGGCGGGTCGTGTAGCGCAGCTCGGGGTCGGTTCGGAGCCGGTCGAGCACCGCCACCGGGTCGGACAGGCCGAAGAGGCGGCCGCCGACCTCCGCGTACTCCGCCGGGAGCTTCTCGATCACCTCCTGCAGGCCGATCCGGTGGATCTCCTCCGGCGGCAGCTCGAGCGTGGTGTGGTGGGACACGAGGGTGGCGTAAATCTGGGCACCGTCGTCCAACCAGGACAGCCCGCAGTGGTCGTCGTCGCGGGCCACCGGGAGGAGCCGGGCGCTGAGCGTGTCGGCCATGCGCCGGTACGCCGGGCGGACCTCCTCCTCGACGACCCGCCGCAGCTCCGTCCGGTCCCAGTCTTCCGGTGCGGCGACGGTGGCGAAGACATCGGTCTCGAGTGGCGACGCCAGGTAGCCCTCGATCATGTTCACCGACCGGGAGACACAGACCTCGGCCGGCGTCCGGCGCGCCGACGCCCCTTCGAGGAACCGCTGGGACGCCTGCTCGAGCGCCCGGGGGATCTGGCGGAACCGCTCCACCAGCATGTTGGCCGAAGCCACATCGGGGGCGGCCATGACGGGCACGGCCTGCAGCAGATCGACGTGGAAGCCGGTCATCTGGTCGGACTGCAACTCGATCAGCCGCTGGTCGATCGACGTCAAGGCGTCGTCGAGCTCCGCCCCCAGCAGGCCGACGGTCACCAGCTCGTCGACCTCCAGGCCGCCACGGGGAATGCCCTCCAACCGGGCCCTGAGCGACGCCCAGCGCCCCCGTAGCTCCCGCTCGGCCTCCGACGACAGCTCCTCGAGCCGGTCGTCGTACCGGTGGTCGCCGAGCAGTGTGGCCGTGCTCGGGCTGGCCTCCAGCACGGTCTCCCAGTACTCCTCGGCCAAGTCACGCAGGGCGTCGTCGGACATGGCCGTCAACGTACAGGCGTCACGCGCCACCCGAGCATGTCGAACGACGCAGCGGTACCGTAAGGCCGGGAGCAAGGGAGCGGAAAGGTCTGCTGTATGGGACCGCAGGGGGGAGAGTAATGAGCCGGGTTCTCGAGACCGAACCGCTCGACCGGGAAAGCGTCGAAGGGCTCAGCTCGATGTTCCGCGGAGAGCTGATCGAGCCCGGTGATCTCACGTATGCGGAGCACCGGAAGGTGTGGAACGGATCTATTGACCGGCGCCCGAACCTGATCGCCCGGTGCGCCGGAGTTTCCGACGTCCGCTCGGCCGTCCGTTTCGCGCGAGAGCGGGATCTCCTCGTCGCCGTCCGCAGCGGCGGCCATAGCTTCCCCGGGCTGTCGGTGTGTGACGGGGGGATGGTCCTCGACCTGGCGCTGATGAAGGGAGTTCGCGTGGACCCGTCGACGGAGCGGGTGCGCGTGCAGGCCGGTGTGCTGCTCGGTGAGCTCGATCGAGAGACCCAGGCCTTCGGCTACGCGGTTCCCTCGGGCATCGTCACCCACACGGGTGTCGCTGGGCTCACCCTCGGAGGCGGAATCGGGTGGATCATGCGCAAGTACGGCATGACCATCGACAATCTCGTGTCAGTGGACGTCGTGACGGCGGACGGCGAGTTCGTCACCGCGAGCGAGGACGAGAACGCCGATCTGTTCTGGGGCGTCCGCGGTGGTGGCGGGAACTTTGGCGTCGTGACCGAGTTCGAGTTCCGGATGCACCGGCTCGGGCCTCAAGTCGTCGGCGGACCCGTGTTCTGGCCCGTCGACCAGACGCGCGAGGTGCTGCGGTTCTACCGCGACTGGGTCGCGGACTGCCCCGACGAGCTGATGACCATCGTCGTGCAGCGCAAGGCTCCCGACCTGCCGGTCGTCCCACGCGAGCTCGTGGGAGAGCTCGTGATCGGCGTGGTCGCCTGCTACTCCGGAGCGCTCGCCGAGGGCCAGCGCGTCGTGCAACCGCTCAAGGACTTCGGTTCACCGGCGCTCGACCTCTGCGTCCCGAAGCCCTACTTGGTGCACCAGAAGATGCTCGACCCGTCGTTCCGCCACGGGAACTGGTACTACGTCCGGTCCTGCGACGTCGCCGGGCTGGCCGACGGTGTCATCGACGTCATGATCGAGTACGGCCGGCAGATCACATCGCCGGTCACGAGCATCGCCTTGTGGCAGATGGGAGGGGCGGTGGCGCGCGTCGACGAGAGCGCCACCGCCTTCAACGGTCGCCATGCCGGGTTCACCTTCAACATCAACGGCAACAGCGAGACAGCCGACGGGTTCGAGGACCAGCGCCAATGGGCCCGCCGGTACTGGGACGCCCTCGCCCCCCACCACACGAGCGTGTACGTCAACTTCTTGATGGAAGAGGGCGAGGAGCGGATTCGCCAGGCGTACGGCGCAGAGAAGTACGACCGGCTCAAGGCCCTCAAGCGCAAGTACGACCCAACGAACTTCTTCCGGCTCAACCAGAACATCTCCCCGGGATAGGCCGGGCGAAGCTCTCCGGATGGTCTCCCAGCCGTGCTCAGGTGGGACGGTCGGCGGCCTCGGGGTCGAACTGGCGTCGCAGCGAGAAGGCATGCGGCGTCGGCCCGTGCTCACGGAGATGTGTGAGGCGGCTGAGCCCATCCTCCAGCGACGGTCGTCCACCCTCGGCGACCCACCACATCGCCGTCGTGAAGCCGCCAATGGGAACGAACCACCGGCTGCGACGCTGCATGAAGAGGGCGTGGCCCGTGCGATAGACGTACTGCTGCAGCGCCTCGAAGTGCGTCCAGATCGACAGCGTTACGATCACCTGGTCGTCACCCAGCGGGCCGAACGTGACCGGGCCGTGCTGGGGCGGGTGTCGCCAGACGAAGCCGGGGCTCTTGTCGGCCAGCCAGTTCACGTCGTCGACGACCTTGACGAACCCCGACATGATCGAGGAGTCGAGCGGCGCGGCCGGGAGGGCGACGTTCACCTGCGCGAGCTGCAAGGCCTCAGTGCTCACCGAAACCCAATGGTACGTCCGGAGCGTGACAGAGTTCGGCGTGCGTCGGATGACGGTGGACGAGCGCCGGGCCCGCCTGGCGCTGCGTCACCGCCTGGCCGTCGGCGCCCGCAGTGACGACCCGGTTGTCATCGCCGAGGGGATGGTGGCCCTCCACGCCACCGACCCGTCCACGGTGTTCCTGTCGACCGCGGCCCGCATGGTGACGCCCAGCGTCGAACCACTCCAACGCGCCTTGTACGACGACCGGCGGCTGGTGCGCACGCTGTGCATGCGCCGCACCATGTTCGTCCTGCCCGTTCCCATGGTGCCGGTCGTACAGGCCGCCTGCACCGACGCACTCGTCCCGGGCGAGCGAAGGCGCACCCTGGCCATGTTGGAGCAGAACGGTGTGCCGGACGCCGACGCGCACCTGAGAGCCCTCGAGGTTCAAACGCTGGCGGCCATCGGGGAGCACGGGGAGATCACCGGCGCCGAGCTCTCGAAGCTCGTGCCCGCCCTTCGCAAACAGATCCGGGTCGGGGACGGGACGAAGTGGGAGGGGACGATCGGGCTCACGACCCGCGTCCTCTTCCTGCTCTCGACGGAGCAGCGGATCGTGCGTGGCCGGCCCAAGGGCGGATGGACGAGCAGCCAATACCGATGGTCGCCGATGTCGAAATGGCTCCCTGAAACCGTCACCCCACCCAGCGCGGACGAGGCCCGGGTGGAGCTGGGCCGGCAGTGGCTGCGGGCGTTCGGGCCGGCCACTGTCGCCGACCTCAAGTGGTGGAGTGGGCTCACCCTGGGCCAGGTCCGCAAGGCGGTCGCCGCGCTGGACGTCGAGGAGGTCGACCTCGACGGTGTGCCCGGGTTGGTCCTCGCGGACGACGTCGACTCGACCCCTCGATCTGAGCCTTGGATCGCCCTGCTGCCGAGCCTCGATCCCACGACGATGGGGTGGCAGCAGCGGGCCTGGTACCTCGGCGAGCACGGCCAGACACTGTTCGACACGAACGGCAACGCCGGCCCCACGGTCTGGTGCGACGGGCGGATCGTGGGCGGCTGGGCCCAGCGCAAGACCGGCGAGGTCGTGTTCCGCCTGCTCGACGACATCGGCCGGGAAGCCGCCACCGCTATCGAAGTCGAGGCAGTCCGGCTGACCGAGTGGCTGGGCGACGTGCGGGTGACGCCCCGGTTCCCTACCCCGCTACAGCGCCAGCTGGCTCAGGGAGAGCTCGGCACCAGCCCGAGGTTGGCGTAAATCTCGCGGGTCGCGGTCGAACGGTTCAACGTGTAGAAGTGCAGCCCCGGTACGCCGTTGTCGAGCAGGTCGCGGCACAGTTCGGTGGCCAGCTCCACGCCGACCCGCTTGACGTCGTCGGGGTCGTCGGCCACCGCCTCGACCCGAGCCACGATCTCCGGCGGCACCTCGCAGCCGGACAGCTGGGCCATCCGCTGGACCGACGACAGGCTGGTGATCGGCATGATCCCGGCGATCACCGGCTTGTGCATGCCCCGCCGGGCCAGGTCGTCGATCAGGCCGAGGTAGTCGCTGGTCCGGAAGAAGAACTGGGTGATGGCGAAGTCGGCCAGCTCCATCTTGGCGACCAGGTGCCGGCGGTCGAGATCGCGGTCGCCGTTGGAGCTCGGGTGGAGCTCGGGATGGGCGGCCACCCCGATGGAGAAGCCGCCGATGGCGCGGGCCAGCTCGACCAGCTCGATGGCGTGGGTGAGCTCGGCGTGACCGAGCTCCTGGGCGTCGGGTGGAGCGTCACCGCCGAGGGCCAGCACGTTGTCGACTCCCGCCTTGCGCAGCTCGACGAGGATCTCGGCCAGCTCCAGCCGGCTGTGAACCACGCACGTCAGGTGCGCCATTGGGTTCAGGGTGGTGGTCTGGATCATGCCCGCCACCAAGTCGTGCGTGCGCTGCCGCGACACCCGTCCCCCGCGGTAGGTCACCGACACGAACGCCGGGCTCAGCGGCTCGAGCTCGCGCAGCGTGCGCACGAGCGTGGCCTGCTCCACGTCGTTCTTCGGTGGGAAGAACTCGAAGGAGAAGGTGGTCCCCTCGTCGAGGAGCTGGATGATCTGGGTCATGAGGCCTCCAGCTTGGCGCGTGCCGCGCGCACCGCGTTGCTGAGGAGCATGGCCACGGTCGTCGGCCCCACGCCGCCCCGCCGCGGTGTGACCCATCCGGCGACCTCGCCGACCGACTCGTCGACGTCGGAGATGATCCGCCGGCCCTCCCAGGTGATGCCGGCGCCGACCACCGCCGCCCCGGGTCGGACGTGGTCCGGTCCGATCATGTTGGGCACCCCCGCTCCCCCGACGACAATGTCGGCCCGGCGGGTGTAGTCGGCCCAGTCCGGCACCCCGGTGTGGACCACGGTGACCGCCGCGTTGGCCCCGGGGCGCTTCAGCGACAGCAGCAAGGACAAGGGCCGGCCAATGGTCGGGCCTCGGCCAACGATGACCACGTTGCGGCCCTCCACCGGCACCTCATAATGGGCGAGCATGGCCAGGATTCCCGCCGGGGTGCAGGCCAGCGGGGCACCGGTCGCGCCCAAGGCGAGGAGGCCGAGGTTCGTGGGGTGCAGCCCGTCGGCATCCTTGGCCGGCTCCACTACCGAGATGGCCGCGTTGTAGTCGAGCCCTTTGGGAAGCGGGTTCTGGATCAGGAACGCGTCGACCGCCGGATCGCTGTTGAAGGCGACGACGGCCGCCTGTACGTCGTCCTGGGTGGCCGTGGCCGGAAGCTCCTGGTGGAACGACCGCATGCCGACCGCAGCGCACGCCTCGTGCTTCTTGGCGATGTACCCCGCGCTGGCGGGGTCGTCGCCCACCAGGATGGTGCCCAACCCCACCTCGATACCGTCCGCCGACAGCTTGGCCACGTCGTCCGCCACCTGGGCCAGGACCGCGTCGGCCACCGGCGACCCGTGCATGATGACCGCCGTGCTCAATGGTCGCTCCGCGACGCCATCAGTGTCGGAACTGTCGCTCGCCGGTGAGGACCATGGCGAGGCCCTGTTCGTCGGCGGCGTCGATGAGCTCCTGGTCTCGCATGGCGCCCCCCGGCTGGATGACCACGCTCACCCCTGCGGCCGCGGCCACGTCGAGCCCGTCGCGGAAGGGGTAGAAAGCGTCGGTCGCGCACGCCCCGCCTTTGCCCCGCCCAGCCGCCTTCCGGGCCGCGATCTCTCCGGCATCGACTCGGCTCTGCTGGCCGGCGCCGATGCCCACCGCCTGGCCGCCGGCCACCAGCACCACCGCGTTCGACTTGGTGTAGCCGGCCAGCTTCCACGCCAGCTCGGTGTCGGCCCACTGCTCCTCGGTGGGCGCCACCTTGGTGACCACCCGCCAGTCCGCCCGCGAGGCCGCGAACCGGTAGGGCTCCTGGACGAGGAACCCGCCACTGATCTGGCGGACGTGCAGCGCCTCGTGACCAGGAGGCGGCGCCTGCAGAAGCCGCGTGTTCTTGCGCTTGGCGACGAGCGCGTCCAGCGTGCCGGACGCGTAGCCCGGAGCGATGATCACGTCGGCCTGGGCCGCGGCCACCATGGCGGCGGCCGTGGCTTCGTCGACCGGGCGGTTCAGAGCCACGATCCCGCCGAACGCCGACTTCTCGTCGCACTCGTACGCCAGCCGGTAGGCGGTGGCCAGGTCACCCGCCACCGCCGCCCCGCAGGGGTTGGCGTGCTTGATGATGGCGACGGCGGGGTTGGGGCCCATCTCGTGCACGAGCTGCCACGCGGCCGCGGCGTCGAACAGGTTCAGGTACGAAAGAGGCAGGCCGGCGTGCTGGACGACGTCGTCCCACCAACTGTGGGCGCCCAGCTCGCGATAGCGGGCGCCCTGCTGGTGGGGGTTCTCGCCGTAGCGCAGATCCTGGGCCCGCTCGAGGCGGAGCTCCAGGGTGCCCGGCAGCGTCGCCTCCGCGTCGTGGGCGCCACCGTCGAGCCAGGAGACGATTGCCGCGTCGTAGGCCGCGGTGTGGGCGAACGCGGCCCGAGCCAGGCGCCGGCGGGTCTCGGGGCCGAGGAGGCCGTCCTGGGCCAGCTCCTCGAGCACGGCGGGGTACTCGGCCGGCTCGACGACGACGCCGACGTGGGCGTGGTTCTTGGCTGCCGCTCGGACCATGGTCGGCCCGCCGATGTCGATCATCTCGATCGACGGCTCGGACCTGAACGGGTAGAGGTTGCAGACGACCAGCCCGATGGCCGCGATGTTCTGGGCCAACAGGTCGGCCACGTGCTCGGGCCGGTCACGGTCGGCCAGGATGCCCCCGTGGATGGCCGGGTGGAGCGTCTTGACCCGCCCTCCCAGCATCTCCGGGCTCCCGGTGACCGCCTCCACGGGCGTGCACGCCACCCCTGCGGCGTCGAGCGCGGCGGCCGTGCCCCCGCTCGACACCAGCTCCCACCCGAGGCGGGACAGACCCCGGGCCAGGTCGACCAAGCCGGACTTGTCGTAGACGGAGAGCAGTGCCCTCATGAGATGTGCATCACACGGCGCACCGTACCTTTCGTGGCATGGTTGGGCGACTTCCAACGGAGTGGAGAATGTTCAGCAGGCTCAGTCGAGGTGAACGGTTCGTGGTCATGGCCGGTGGCTTCCTGCTCCTCAGCCTGGCCTTCTTCCCGTGGCACAGGTTCCAGCTCGCGTTCTTCCTGGGCGGCGACCCGAGGCGGACCGCCCTTCAGGAGCCGAACGCCCTACAGGGCACGCTGGCCTTCCTCATCACCGTCGCCATGGTGGCCCAGGTGGTGATGACCCGCTACAGCAACCAGAAGGTCAATCCGGCTCTGGTCCGGCTGCAGCCGGCCGCCGCGCTGGCCGTGCTGGGCACGCTGGCCTGGAAGCTGGCCAGCCGGATGTCGGACCTGTCGGTCGGGGCGTACCTCGGCATCGTCTTGGCCGGGGTGCTCGTCTACGGCGCGTTCGTCATGGCCAAGGAGTCGGGCGCCAAGTTCCGATAGTGCCCTTACGGGCTGACCGTCTCCAGCCCGCCCGGGTAGCTGCCGGTGGTGGCCTTCCAGGCCTCGGCCGCGCCCCGCTGCGCCACCAGCCGCATCACGGCCATGGCCACGCCCGAAGCCACGGCCCAGATCAACGCTTCCGACCACCGGGTGCTGGGCGACGCCGGGTTGGTCGGAGGGTCGCCGCCCATCGTCCGTCGCCAGCAGGTCTTCAGCAGGCCACGTGTCGCCCAGCCAGCAGCCACACCGCTCGTCGACCCGACCAGCTTCCACAGAAGTCGTCGATCATCCATCGCCGTGAAGTCTGCCCGCAATCATCGACCCACCAACCGGGAATGAGGCGGACCGTCGCTGGGTACACCCGCAACAATTGCCTCTCAAGCAGCGGGGGACACACATGCAGCAACAGACTTTGGCGGGAAACACCATGACTTGGCGCGCTCAGGCCAGGTGTCTCGGGAGCGATCCCGACCTCTTCTTCCCCTTGGGCGGCACCGGCGAGCCGCTGGCCCAGGCGGAGACGGCCAAGCGCATCTGCCACGAGTGCGAGGTCCGCAACGTGTGCCTGCAGTACGCCCTGGAGACCAATCAGGTCACCGGCGTCTGGGGCGGCACGACGGAGGAGGAGCGGCGGTCTCTGCGCAGGAACTGGGTGCGGGCCGGCCGCCCCACCCGCATGACCTGACGTCAGCGACCCGGCGTCTCCCGCAGGCGGATCCACCGGTAACCGAAGCCGGCCAGCTCCACACCCTTGAGCTCCGGGCCGACACGGTCGTAGCGCCGGTCGGCGAACATCTCCACGGGATCGCCTTCCGCCCCCGGCTGCTCCCCCAGGTCGACGGTCCGCTTGCGGTCCGAGAGGTTGTGCAGGGCCAGCACGACCCCGCCCGGCGCCTCGTAGTGGAGGGCGAGGACCGACGGCTCGCCGGTGTCGACGGGGGTGCAGACACCGATGCCAAGCTCGGGGCACTCGCGGAGGGTGTGGAGCATGTGCTCCATCCACAGCAGCAGCGATTCGGGGTCGCGGCGCTGGGCCTCGACGTTCACCGTCTCGTAGCCGAACTCCCCTCCGCTGATCACCGGGTGGTGGAGATCCTTCTTCCTCGATGCAGTCGAGAACCCGGCGTTGGCTCCGCCCGACCACTGCATGGGCGTGCGAATGGCGTCGCGCTCCTTGAGCGACAGGTCGTCGCCCATCCCGATCTCCTCGCCGTACCGGAGCACCGGCGTGCCGGGCAGGGTGAACTGGAGGCTGTAGGCCATCTCGATCCGGCGGCGGTCGTTGCCGAGCATGGGGGCCAATCGCCGGCGGACCCCCCGCCCGTAGAGCTGCATGCTCTCGTCGGGACCGAAGGCGGCGAAGCAGTCGGCCCGCTCCCGATCGCTGAGCCGCCCGAGGTCGACCTCGTCGTGGTTGCGCAGGAACGTCGCCCATTGGCACGAGTCCGGGATGGACGGGGCCGCCTCCAGAGCGGACACGATCGGGCCGGCGTCGCCCCGCGCCATGGCCAGGAACTGGCGCTGGTTCACCAGGAAGTTGAAGAGCATGGGCAGACGGTCACCCGTGCCGAAGTACTCGACCAGCTCGTCGCGCTCGGCGTTGGCCTCGGCCAGGATGAGGGCGTCGCCCCGGCGCCAGGAGAGCAGCTCCCGGAACTCCCGGAGGTACTCGAACTCCTTGGGAGCGTCGGGTTCGTTGGGCCGGGTCAGCTCGATGATGAACGGCGCCGCGTCCATGCGGAAGCCGGAGACGCCGAGCTGCAGCCAGAACGCCATGATCTTGCGGACCTCGGCCCGCACCTCGGGGTTGGCCATGTTGAGGTCGGGCTGGAACTCGTAGAAGCGGTGGTAGTACCAGGCGCCGGCGGCCTCGTCCCACGTCCAGGTCTCGCTCTGCTCCCCCGGGAAGACCATCCCCTGGTGGCGGTCCGACGGCTCGTCCTTGGACCACACGTACCAGTCCCGGTACTTCGAGCCGGTGTCGGACCGGGCGGACTGGAACCAGGGATGCTGATCGGAGGTGTGGTTGACGACCAGGTCGATGATCACCCGCAGGCCTCGGTTGGACGCCTGGTGGACCAGCTCGTTGAAATCGCCCAGCGTGCCGAGCCGGGGATCGACACCGTAGTAGTCGGTGGCGTCGTAGCCGTCGTCGCGATTGGGAGTGGGGTGGATCGGATTGAGCCACAGGCAGGTCACGCCTAAACGGGCCAGGTAGTCGAGGCGACTGGTGAGGCCGGCGAAGTCGCCCACCCCGTCGCCGTCGGAGTCCTGGAACGTCTCCACGTCGAGGCAGTAGATGACGGCCTGCTTGTACCAGCGCTCGTGCATGGGGTGGTACCTACCCGGCCGGGCGGAGCACCACCGCCTCGGCGCCGGCCAGGCGCCCGTCCCACCGGCCACCCTCGCCACGGCCGAGGGATCCGACGTCCACAGCCCAGTCGCCGGGGAGCGCGCAGGGGACGTCGGCGGCGCCGAAGTTGGCCCACACCTGTCGCCGGTCGCGACCGGATCGGCGCTCATATGCGAGAACGCCGTCGGGCGCGTCGACGAGCTGCCAGGTGCCGGAACGAAGGGCAGGCGACCGGCGCCGGGCGGACAGCAGCCGGCGGTAGAGATGGAGGATCGAGCCGGGGTCGCTCTTGAGGGTTTCGGCGTCCTGAGTTTCGGCTCCCCTGGGCCACGGCAGCCACGGTTCGGCCGCCCACCCGTGGCGGGGGGTGTCGTCCCATGGAATGGGGGCCCTGCAGCCGTCCCGCCCTCCCGGGTCGACCCGCAGGTGGTCAGGCACCTCGGCGTCGCCGAGGCCCAGCTCCTCGCCGGCGTAGAGAAAGGGCGTCCCCCGGAGCGTGAGCAGCACGGTGGCCGCCACCCGGGCGCGTGCCTCCGAACCGCCGTACCGGTCGCGGTGACGGGACGTGTCGTGGTTCGACAGGACCCACACCGGCCAGGCCCCCGAGGGGTTGAGCGCCTCCTCGGATTCGACGATGCGCTCGGTCCAGAGCGCCGGATCCCACGGCGCCCAAAGGAGTGAGAAGTTGAACACCATGTGCAGCTCGTCGCCCGCGCCGTAGTAGGGCGCCAACAGGCCGGCCGAGCCCAGGTTCACCTCGCCGACCATCACTCGGTCGCCGCGATAGGAGTCGAGCACCCGTCGAATTCCGCGCAGCAACCGATGGGCCGCGGGATGGTCGTGGACGCCGACCACGTCGATGTCGGCCAGCTCAGGTGGCTGGTCGGGCAGCGCGGGGTCCTTGCCGATGAGATGGACGACGTCGGCCCGGAAGCCGTCGACTCCCCGGTCGAGCCAGAAGCGCAGCACGCCGTGCATGGCGTCGACCACGCCGGGATGGCCCCAGTTCAGGTCTGGCTGCTCGGGAAGGAACAGGTGCAGGTACCACTGTCGCGTCGCTTCGTCCCACGTCCAGGCCTGGCCGCCGAAGGCCGCCCGCCAGTTGTTCGGCGGCCGACCGTCGCCGCTCCCGTCCCGCCAGAAGTACCAGTCCCGCTTGGGCGAGCTCCGGTCCGAGCGGGACTCGACGAACCAGGGGTGCCGGTCGCTCGTGTGGTTCGGCACCCAGTCGAGCAGGAGGCGGAGGCCCTGCCCGTGCGCTTCGCCGAGCAGGACGTCGAAACCGTCGAGGTCCCCGAAGACCGGGTCGATGGCGCAGTGGTCGCTTACGTCGTAGCCGAAGTCGGCCATCGGCGACCGGTAGATCGGCGACAGCCACATCCCGTCGACACCCAGCCACCGCAAGTACGGAAGTCGGGCCCGCAGCCCCGCGAGGTCGCCGATCCCGTCGCCGTCGGTGTCCAGGAAGGAGCGGGGATAGACCTGGTACAACACGGCCGTCTGCCACCAGGGCGTCGCGGGTGGCACGTGAGGGGAGTTACCCGGCGGCGGCGAGGCGGTACCGTGGGCCCGTGAGCGGCATACACATCACCCCGGCGGGGCCCCACGAGTTCGGAGTCGAAGTCACCGACGGCGAGGAGACCACGTCGCACCGCGTGATCGTGCCCCCTTCGCTCCTCGACGACTGGGGCCTGGAAGAAACCGACTCCGAGGCGGTTCTGCGGGAGTCCTTCGCCTTCCTCCTGGAGCGGGAGCCGGCGTCGTCGATCCTCCCGGAGTTCTCACTGGCCATCATTCCCCGCTACTTCCCCGAGTACATCGAGGAGCTCCCCGAACGCCTCGGTTGACCGGGGGCATTACCCCGATCGGCCCAGCACCTCGGCCATGCGGGCGCCGAGCTCGGTGGGGTCGAGGACGACGGTTGCACCCGCCGCCTCCAGGGCCTCGATCTTGGCCGCCGCGCCGCCCTTGCCACCGGACACGATGGCGCCGGCGTGGCCCATACGGCGGCCGGGCGGGGCTGTGACCCCGGCGACGTAGGCGACGACCGGCTTGTCCATCTCCTCCGCGATGAAGGCGGCGGCCGCCTCCTCGTCGGATCCGCCGATCTCGCCGATCATGATGACGGCCCGCGTCTCGGGGTCGGCCTGGAACAGTCGCAGACAGTCGATGAAGCCGGTCCCGGGGACCGGGTCGCCGCCGATCCCGACGCACGTCGTCTGGCCGATCCCGTTGCGGGTCAGTTCGTGGAGGGCCTGGTAGGTGAGGGTGCCCGATCGGCTGACCACGCCCACCGGGCCCCCGCCGAGGGCGATCGCACCCGGAGTGATCCCCAGGTTGGCCTTGCCCGGAGAGATCACGCCCGGGCAGTTGGGCCCCAGCAGGCGCGTTCCGGGGCAGTGTCGAGCCAGGTGGTGGAAGGCGCGGGCCTCGTCGTGAAGGGGGATGCCCTCGGTGATGCAGACGACGAGGGCGACGCCGGCTTCCCCCGCCTCGACGACCGCGGCGGCGGCGGCCCGGGCCGGTACGAAGACCAGGCTCGCTTCGGCGCCGGTAGCGGCCACGGCGTCGGCCACGGTGTCGAACACGGGGATGCCGTCGACATCGGTCCCGCCCTTGCCCGGCGTCACACCGGCCACGATGAGCGTCCCGTACTCCCGATTGCGCAGACCGTGGAACCGGCCCTGGCTGCCCGTGAGGCCCTGCACCAGCACCCGGGTGGAACCGTCGACCAGGATGCTCATGCCGGCGACCCGGCCGAGGCCAGCGTCACGGCCGTGCGGGCGGCCTCGAGCATCGTCGGGCGGGACACGAGCCGGTCGGACTCGTGGGAGGCGAGAATGGCCCGTCCCTCCTCGGCGTTGGTGCCGTCGAGGCGGACGACGATGGGACTGCGCAGCTCGACCCGGCCGAGGGCCTCGACGATGCCCTTGGCCACCTCCTCGCCCCTGGTGATCCCCCCGAAGATGTTGACGAAGATGGCCCGGACCGCGGGGTCGGCGTTGACCACCTCCAGGGCGGCGGTGATGACGTCGGCCGCCGCGCCACCTCCCACGTCAAGGAAGTTGGCCGCCTGCCCTCCGACCTGGGCCACGACGTCGAGGGTGGCCATGACGAGGCCGGCACCGTTTCCGATGATGCCCACGCTCCCATCCAGACCCACATAGGTCAGGCCCTTCTCCCGCGCCGACCGCTCCCGGGGGTCGAGGCTGTCGAGGTCGCGCCACTCCTCCCAGCCCGGATGGCGCCAGGCCGCGTTGTCGTCGAGGATCACCTTGGCGTCCATGGCCAGCACCCGACCGTCGGCCACGACGGCCAGGGGGTTGACCTCCACCAGCTCGGCGTCCTCGGAGGTGTAGGCGTCGTAGAGCTTCACCAGCATCCCGGCCAGCGGCTCGGCCGCATCACCGGTGATGCCGGCCGTGTCCACCGCGGCCGCTGCGTCGGCCTCTGACAGCCGCTCGAGCGGGTTGACATGGAACCGGTGAATGGCCTCGGGGAACTCGGCGGCCACCTGCTCGATGTCGATGCCGCCCCGGGCCGACAGCATGCCCAGGTGCAGCTTGGCCGCCCGGTCGAAGGTGAAGGAGAAGTAGATCTCCCGGGCCGCGGTCAGGGCTTCCTCGACCCACACCTTGCGCACCAGGTGGCCCTTGATCGACATGCCAAGCACGTCCTGGGCTGCCACCGCCAGCTCGGCGGCATCGCTCGCCACCTTGATCCCGCCGGCCTTCCCCCGGCCGCCGACCGGCACCTGGGCCTTGACCACCACCGGGTAGCCGATGGCGTCACCGGCCGCCACGGCTTGGTCGACGTCGAGGGCGAGGTGGCCGATCGGCACCGGGACGCCGTGCGCGGCCAGGACTCGCTTGCCCGCGTGCTCGAGGAGATCCACCGCCCCGCATACTAGGAGCGTGACCGACCCCGATCCCCCGTACCCCGTCGAGCGCGCGCCCGACGACCCGGCCGTCGCGCACCGGCGGACGGTCCTCTTCACCGCCATCGGCGCATTGCTGGCCGCCGCACTCCTTTTCGCCGTCGTGGTCCGGGTGGCGAGCACCGGCTCGGGGACGGCGGGCGGCGGCACGGACAGTGACGGCAAGCGCGTCGCCCAGTTCGACTTGGGACGGGCCGAGGACTTCGCGCCGACAATCGCCCGTTCGGGCCCGCTGCTCTTTCCCGATCCGCAGGGGCGGTCGCGGGACATCTTCGTGCAGCACCTCGGGGGGACGGACTGGCTCGCATTTGAGGCCAGGGTCGCCGGTGCGTCGCGCCGGTGCGTCCTCGAGTGGGAGCACGACGCCCGGCGGTTCGTCGACCCTTGTGACGGCCGGACGTACCCGCCCGACGGCTCGGGGCTGGTCAGCTTCCCCACCCGGGTCAACGACAAGGGCCGGGTGGTCGTCGACCTGAGCAGCCCCACCGCACCTACGACTGTCACCACTGCGCAAGCCCCCTGAGACGTACCGGCCGGTCCCGAAGACCGAGCCCGCGACCTACCTCCGAGCCGTCACGCCTTCTTGAGGGGCGACCAGGCCAGCAGTAGCCGCTTCTCGCCCACGCTCGGAAAGCGGACGATGACCTCGGCCGAGTCGCCGGCGCCGATGATCTCCAGCACCACGCCCTCACCGAACTTGCCGTGAACCACGTCGTCGCCGACCCTGATGCCGAGCCGCTCGGCGCCGGTCGACCGGACCGGTCGCACGGCCGAGGGTGGACGGGAGGCGGCCTCCACGATGCGGTCACGGCCCCACGACCCGGACGACCCGGACGACCCCAACCCGCCGGACGACCGTCCCCGCCGGTGGCTCCCCTCCACCAGCTCGGTGAGCTGCTCGGGGATCTCCTTGAGGAACCGGCTGGGGGGGTTGTACTGCGTCGACCCGAACAGTGAGCGACTCCACGCGTGCGACAGGTACAAGCGCTCGCGGGCCCGGGTGATCCCCACGTAGCAGAGGCGGCGCTCCTCCTCCAGCTCCTCGGGCTCCCCGAGCGAGCGCAGGTGCGGGAACACGCCGTCCTCCAGGCCGATCAGGAACACGTCGGGAAACTCCAGTCCCTTGGCCGTGTGGAGCGTCATGAGCACGACACTGGATCCGTCGTCGGGGATCTGGTCGGCGTCGGCCACCAGGCTCACGGTCTCCAGGAACTCGGCCACCGTCGCGTCGCGCCCCTCGGCCGCCGCAGTCTCCTCGAACTCCTTGGCCACGCCGACCAGCTCGGCCAGGTTCTCCAGCCGTCCGTTCGCCTCGACCGACCCGTCGGCCTGCAGCTCGGCGGCGTAGCCGGTGCGGGCCAGCACCGCCTCGAGCATCCCCGATGGGGAGCCGCCCATCGCCCGGAGCTCGTCGAGCAGTCCCACCAGCTGGGCGACGCCGACTAGGGCCCGCCCGCCCACGCCGGCTTCCTCGGCCTTGGCCAGGGCGTCGATGAACGGCCGCCCCCGGCTGGTGGCCCACGCCTCGAGCCGGGCCAGACTGGTGTCGCCCACGCCCCGCTTGGGCACGTTGACCACCCGCCGCACCGACACCTCGTCGGACGGGTTGACCACCGCCCGCAGGTACGCCAGGGCGTCCTTCACCTCCCGCCGGTCGTAGAAGCGGGTGCCGCCCACCACCCGGTAGGGGATCTTGAGCCGGACCAGCTGCTCCTCCAGCACCCGGCTCATGGCGTTGGTCCGGTAGAAGACGGCCATGTCGCCCCACCGCTGGTTCTCGGACTCGTGGAGCCGCTGCATCTCCCGGGCGACCCAGCTCGACTCCTCGTGCTCGTCCTCGGCGAAGTAGCGGCGGATCAGCTCGCCGCCCACCTGTTCGGTCCACAACGCCTTGGGCCGGCGCATGGCGTTGTTGGCGATCACCGCGTTGGCCGCGTCGAGGATGGTCGACGTCGACCGGTAGTTCTGCTCGAGGACCACCACCGTCGCGTCGGCGAACTGAGTCTCGAACTCCAGGATGTTGCGGATGTCGGCGCCCCGGAAGCGGTAGACGCTCTGGTCGCTGTCGCCCACCACGCAGATGTTGCGGTGCTTGCGGGCCAACTGCACCACCAGCTCGTTCTGGGCGCCGTTGCTGTCCTGGAACTCGTCGACGAGCACGTGGGCGAACCGGTCCTGGTAGTACTCGAGCACGTGGGGGTGGGCGCGGAGGAGGTCGACGGCGCGCACCAGCAGGTCGTCGAAGTCCATGGCGTTGGCGTCGACCAGCCGGCGCTGGTACTCCCGGTAGGTCTCGGCGATGCGTTTCTCGAACGGGCCCCGCGCCCGGTCCGCGTAGGCGTCGACGCTCACCAGGTCGTTCTTGGCCGCACTGATGGTGGCGTGCACGGAGCGGGGCGGGAAGCGCTTCGGGTCGACGTTGAGGTCGCGCAGCACGTAGCCGGTCAGGCGCTCGGCATCGGCCTGGTCGTAGATCGTGAACGACGAGGAGTAGCCCAGGTGGTGGCCGTCGCGACGGAGGATGCGGACGCAGGCCGAATGGAAGGTGGACACCCACATCTTGCGGGCGACGGGCCCGACCAGGGCCGCCACGCGGCCCTTCATCTCGTCGGCCGCCTTGTTGGTGAAGGTGATGGCCAGGATCTCGAAGGGCGAGACGCCCTGCTCCTTGATGAGCCAGCCCACCCTCGAGGTCAGCACCCGGGTCTTGCCCGACCCGGCACCGGCGACGATGAGCAGGGGCCCGCCGGGGTGGGTCACGGCCTCCCGCTGCACCGGGTTGAGGCTGGCGAGGAGGTCGGCGGACGGCGGCATCGGTTGGTCCAGCCTACTGAGGGTCGGTTTGGTGGGGACCGACCCCGGGAACGACCGGCTAATGCGGGCAGTGGTGTGGCACGGGAAGGGCGACGTCCGGGTGGACAGCGTCGACGACCCGAAGATCGAGGAGCCGACCGACGCGATCGTGCGGGTCACGTCGACGGCGATCTGCGGATCTGACCTCCATCTGTACACGAAGCTCTGGCCGGTGATGGACGAGGGCGACATCATCGGCCACGAGCCGATAGGCATTGTGGAGGAGGTGGGCAGCGAGGTCACCAACCTCCGGCCCGGCGACCGGGTGGTCGTACCGTTCAACATCTCGTGCGGGTGGTGCGACCAGTGCTCCGACCAGCTCTACTCCCAGTGCTCCACCACCCAGAACAAGACCCTGCGCAAGGGCGCGAGCATGTTCGGCTACACCAAGCTGTACGGCCACGTGCCGGGGGCCCAGGCCGAGTACCTCCGGGTGCCTCAGGCCCAGTTCGGCCCCATCAAGGTGCCCGAAGGCCCGCCCGACCACCGGTACCTCTTCCTCTCCGACGTCCTTCCTACCGCCTGGCAGGCCGTGGAGTACGCCGACGTGCGGCCCGGCGAGACCGTCGCCGTGCTGGGGCTCGGGCCCATCGGCCAGATGTCGGCCAGGATCGCCCTGCACAAGGGCGCAGCCAGGGTCATCGGCATCGACAAGGTGCCCGAGCGGCTGGCCATGGCCGGACGCCATGGTGTGGAGCCGCTCGACTTCTCTGACGTCAAGGACGTGACCGACGCCATGTTCGAGGCCACCGAAGGCGCTCTCTGCCACGCGGTGATCGACGCCGTCGGCATGGAAGCCGCCGGCTCACGCATGGACTCCGTCCTCCAGGCGACGAAGGTGCAGCCCGACAAGTTGGCCGCCCTGCACCAGGCCATGGGTTGCGTGCGCCGGGGCGGGACCCTGTCGATCAGCGGCGTCTACGGGGGGCCGTTCCCGCTGTTCCCGCTGGGCGACCTGTTCGACAAGCAGGTGACCATCCGCATGGGACAGGCCAACGTCCGCCGCTGGGTCGACGACATCATGCCCCTACTGACCGACGCGGACCCTCTGGGCGTCGACGACCTCGTCACTCATGAGCTCCCCCTCGACCAGGCCCCCTACGCCTACGAGATCTTCCAGAAGAAGGAAGACGGCTGCATCAAGGTCGTCCTGGAGCCGTAGTCACTCCCACTCGATGGTGCCCGGGGGCTTGGAGGTGATGTCGAGAGCCACGCGGTTCACGCCGGGGACCTCGGCGATGATGCGGCTCGACAGGCACTCGAGCAGGTCGTGGGGCAGCCGGGCCCAGTCGGCGGTCATGGCGTCGTCGCTGACCACGGCCCGCACGATCACCGGATAGGCGTAGGTGCGCTCGTCGCCCATGACGCCGACCGTACGTATGGCGAGCAGCACGGCGAAGCTCTGCCACAGCTCGGCGTACACGCCGGCCCGCTTGATCTCCTCGATCACGATGGCGTCGGCCTGACGCAGGATCTCGAGCCGCTCGGGGGTCACCGTCCCCACGATCCGCACGGCCAGCCCCGGGCCGGGGAACGGCTGCCGCCATACGATCTCCTCGGGCAGCCCCAGCTCCTCGCCCACCGCCCGCACCTCGTCCTTGAACAGGTTGCGGAGGGGCTCAACCAGGTCGAACTTGAGGTCGTCGGGCAGGCCACCCACGTTGTGGTGCGACTTGATGCGGGCCGCGTCCTTGGTGCCCGACTCGATGATGTCGGGGTACAGGGTGCCCTGGACGAGGAAGCGGGCATCCTCGAAGTCGCGGGCCACCTCCTCGAACACCCGGATGAACGTCGCGCCGATTGCCTTGCGCTTCAGCTCGGGGTCGTCGACGCCGTCCAGCGCCTCGAGGAAGCGGTCGGCGGCCTTCACATGGACCAGGTCGACTTTGAACTGGCGGCGGAACGTGTCCTCCACCTGCTCGGACTCGCCCGCCCGCATGAGCCCGGTGTCGACGAACACGCACGTGAGCTGGTCGCCCACGGCCTTGTGGACGAGGGCGGCGGCGACTGCGCTGTCCACCCCGCCCGACAAGCCGCAGATCACCTTCTCGTCCCCGACCTGCGACCGGATCAACTCCACCGCCTGCTCGACGATGGACGTCATCGTCCACCTGGGCAGGCAGCCGCACACGTCGTAGAGGAAGTGCTTCAGCACCTCCTGGCCCCGGGTGGTGTGGGCGACCTCCGGGTGGAACTGCAACCCGTACACGGCCCGCTCGACGTCTTCGAGAGCGGCGATGGGGACGATGCCCGTGCGGGCGGTGACGCGGAAGCCGGTCGGCGCACGGACGATGGAGTCGGCATGGCTCATCCACACGTCCTGCTCGGAGGGCAGGCCGGCGAAGAGGCCGGAGGAGCCGGTCACCTCCAACGCGGTGCGGCCGTACTCGGCGACGTCGGTGCGGGCCACCTCACCGCCGAGCTGCTGGGCGATCAGCTGGGCGCCGTAGCAGATGCCCAACACCGGGACGCCGCTGTCGTACAGGGCGTCGTCGATCGTCGGGGCGCCGGGTACGTGCACGGACGCGGGGCCGCCGCTGAGGATGATTCCGGCCGGCTTGCGGGCCAACATCTCCGACAGAGGCATCGTGCGGGGAACGATCTCGCTGTAGACGTGCGCTTCCCGTACGCGGCGGGCGATGAGCTGGGCGTACTGGGCGCCGAAGTCGACCACCAGCACATTGTCGAAAGCCATGGACCAGCGTACCGGGCCGGCGCGCCGTCGTCATGGACGAAACCGGGGTCAGATCCGGCTGCGGACCAACTCGGCCAGGTCGCCGACCGTGGAGACGCCGGAGAGGTCGGCCTGGGTGAAGATCACGTCGTAGTCGTCCTGCAGCTCTATGGCCATCTCGACCAGCGAGTAGCTCTCGGCCACAAGATCGGTCAGCGGCACCTCCGGCCGCACCCGCGACTCGGGAACTCCGAGCACCTCGGCGATACGGCCGACGATCTCGTCGATGGGCGGAACGGTCATCTCACTCCTCCTCCTCGGACCGCAGGAGGAACCTCAGCCGCTCCTCGTGCTCGGCGAGGGTGTGGGCGTAGACCTCGCGGTCGGCTTCCTTGTACCGGCGGAGCGTCTCGGCGATGGTGTCCTTGCCGAACCGGTCCTCCATGCCGGTCAGCGCGTCGCGCACCCACTGCACGTGCCACCGCTCGTCCTCCATGATCCGGTCGATGGTTTCCCTTACCTCGACGCGGAGGTCGGGAATGGCCAGGTGCTTGGCGTACTGGTTGATGACCCGTCGCTCGAAGACCAGGGTGATCGCCAGGATCTCCATCATGTTCACGGGGAGGCCCGCGGCCTCGAGGTACTGGTCCTGGTATGCGTCGGACAGCTTGACGGGAGGGGCGCCCAGCCGCTCGAGGCAGTCCGTCCAGTACCAGGCGTGCTGCGCCTCGTCGGCGAAGTGCTTGGTGAGGTCGTGCTGAATGGGGCTGGCCTTCAGCGTCCGGGCCAGGCGGCCGAAGAACAGCGACCCGTTGATCTCCGACATCCGGTAGTAGGAGAGGACCCAGCGCTCGTCGTCAGGCAGCGGCATCACACACCGCCAGGGTCAACCAGCCCTCGGGACGCCGGCGGCTCACGTACTCGAACGTTCGTCCGTGCCGGTCCCGGGCGGCACCGCCGAGCGCGTCCGGGTCGTCGACCTCGTAGTCCAGGAACACCGCGGTGTCGTTGTCCGGGGTGGCCTTGAACAGCGCCTCCTTGACCGTCCAGAGCCGGAGGAGGTCGCCCCGCTCGTGGGCGTGCAGGTAGAAGCGGGCCGCCCGGGGGTCGATCACCTGCCATCCTTCGAGGTCGACGCCCAAGCCGGCCTGTGGGCCGTCGCACCGGGCCGCCACAGCGAGGCCGGTGGAATGGGTGAGGGAGACCGAACGGTTGGGGAACATCACCGACGACGTGTCGGCGATGCCGAGGAGGGCCTTGAGGGCGGCCCGGCCCAGCAGCCAGTCGTGCCGGCGCAGGCCGTCCGGCAGCCGGGCCAGCTCGCCCGCCATGAGGTCGTCGACGGCGACAGGCGCGGTTGCCACCGCCAGCTCGACGTCAGCCCATCTCACGGCGCCCCCACTTGGTAGCCACCAGCGAGTCACACGTCCGCCGAACCAGCTCGGCGGGGTCAGGCGCCGTGTACCCGTCGCCCAGCACCGCACGCAGGCGGCGGTTGTCGACCTCCTTGGCCACAAAGAGCTGGCGGGCGAACGGCACCACCGACTGCAGGGACTGGCGCACGATCCCTCCGCCGAACGCCTCCACGCCGCCGGCCAGCAGGTCGAAGCTTTCGCGGTCGCCCAGGAGCGGCGGGAGCACCCGCCGGCGGCGGAAGGCCTCCACCGTGTCGAACGCCTCGGCCACCACGTCGAGAGCCTCTTTCAGAGTGAGCGAGGAGGTCGGGGCATGGGCCAGGTGGTAGACGCCGGTCGCCGCCGGGTCGGCCATCACCGCCATGATCGCCGAGGAGACGAAGTCGCCCGTCACCAGGTACAGCGGCGTCGCCGGGTCGCCGGGCACGAGAGGCAGGAGCCCGTGGAACCACAGCTTGAGGGTCTCGTGGAAGGCGTTGTGCTGGGTGACCTGTCCCGAACCGTCGTCGGCGACCACCGTGGCCACCCGCAGGATCCGCCACGGCAGGTCACCGGCCGTGGCCGCCACGAGCTGCTCGGCCTCCCATTTGGACCACTCGTAGTCGTTGGCGAAGCCCGGCTCGTCGTCGTAGAGCTGCTCGGCGATCGGCCCGCCCCGCAGCCCGGTGGCGTACACGGTGCTCACCACGCCCAGCGTCTCGAGCCGGGGACAGGTACGGGCGAAGGCCAGCAGCTTCCGCGTGCCCTCCACGTTGACCGCCCGGGCTTCTTCCCGCCCGACGTCGAAGCGGGTCAGGGCTCCCGAGTGCACGATGTGGGTGATGCGGCAGGGGTCGACCTCGGCGAACGGCTCAGGTGTGTTGAGGTCGCCGGTCGCCCGCCCGTGGATGACGACTTCCTCACCCGCCTGCTTGTACCGGTCGGCGACGAGCGAGCCCACGTAGCCGCCTCCGCCGGTGATCAGGACGGCCAAGGCCCCTCCGGCCCGAAGTGGTGCACGAAGGCCGACAGCCACCGCTCGATGCCGAAGGCGACGCACGCGGTGCGGACAGGCTCGCCGTCGCGCTCGATGTGGAACGCCCGCCCGAAATGGTCGTGATGGAGGTTGGTGGAAGCGATGGCCAGGCGGTCCTCGAACATCAGCTCGAACTTGGTGGGGTCGACCTGCTGCATGAGGTACTGAGGGTTCGTGGACGGTCGGAAGAACGGGTCGCTGGCGTGCTCCCACTCGACCCGAAGGCCGATGCCGGCGACGAAGCGGTCCACTTCTCGGGTGGCCTCGTCGACAAACGCGCGCGTCTCCTCGACCGTGCCCATGCAGACGATCTCCCGCATGGAGAAGCTCCACTGCCGTTCCAGCGGCACGTACTCCACCTCTCGCCGGAAGCAGGTGTTCCGGGTGGTGAAGTAGCGCGGGCCGTCGAAGCGCTGCCCGGCGCAGTGGTCGTAGAGGTGGTAGCAGGCGGCCGGCGTCAGGACGTCGCTGATGGGCGCCAGGTCGGTGGGATGGACCGTGCCGCCGGCGTCGACGGGCTGGCCGTCGGTGAAGCGGGCCAGGTTGGCCTCGTCGTCCTCCAGGCAGGCCGGGAACGTAGCCAGCTGCTGGAACGAGCGGAACCAGTCGATCCGCTCCAGCACGGAGGCGGAGAGGACCGGAGGGAATCGGTGGTCCTCCGCGTCCCAACGCGACGCCCATGACAGGAACCGCGCGTCGAGGCGCTCGGCCAGCTCCAACAACGGCCCGGACAGCACGGACTGCCCGTTGCCCACCCACCGCAACCCGGGGACGGAGTCGATCACTCGAAGAACGCCGCGTGGATCGAGTCGATGCTGGCGAAGACGCCTGGCTTCAGCCGGTGGGGGTCCACCGGCGCCTGGCGGAGCTCCTCGATGTACAAGAGAAGGTCCGCGACCTGCAGCGACGTGAGGTACCGGCGTTCGATGATTCGGGTGCCGTCCGCCGGCTCACCGGGCGGGACGTCGGGATTGCGCTCCCTGATCCACGTGCGCAGGGCGTCCCGGGCGTCGGTTGCGGTCACGAGGGCAACACCCCGGCGGCCAGCAACGGCCGCAGGCAGAAGCGGGTGATCTCGTCGCGGTGGCCGACCGCTGCCGAGTGGTCCCAGGCGCCTCGGGCGACCGCCCACGGGTCGGCGAAACCGGCGTCACGGTAGACGTCGGGGTTGTAGTACTCCCGCCACGTGGCGCTGACGTAGCCGTCGAGGTGGGCCCGGATGCCATCGACCACCTCCTGCGGCCACCGGTCGGCCCACCGGCGCCACAGCTCGTCCACGATCCGTCGCCCGAAGACGAGGTGGCGGGTCTCCTCCGCGTGGTGATTGGCGTTGATCTGGCGGGCGACGGGGACGAGCCGCTCGTCGCGCCCCATGGTCACGTTGTACCGGTCGACGATCTCCTCGAAGATCGACACCTTGGCGAAGAACAGCAGGTCCTCCTCGCCCTCGGCGTACTCCCGGGGGAAGGCGACCTTGCGGTCGGGATAGATCTTCCCCGCGTACCGGGTGCAGAACGTCCCGAACCACACGCTGTGCTTGTTCTCCTCGTCGAGGAAGTGGTGCAGGTATTCGGCCACCTCCTCCATGCCCGGCTGGTAGAGGCGGTGGGCCAGGCCCTCCATCAGGAACCTCTCGCCGTGGATGTTCAGGCTGTAGAAGTTCACCGCCTCCCAGAAGCTGAGCGTCTTCTGCGCCGGCTCGTCGAGCTCGTCCCACCACGGGGTGCCGTACAGGGAGACCAGCTCGGGCGACGTGAACCACTGGTCGTGGGCGAGCTCGTCGGGCCACACGATGGCTTCGTAAGGGTTCTGGTACGTCCGCCTCGACGACGCGCTCAGCCGGCGGACCGTGTCGGCGAGGGCGTCCATCAGGTGCGCTCCAGCAGGACACCCTGCCAGTTCATGCCGTAGCCAGCCATGGTCAGGAGCAGGCGCTGGCCCGGCTCCACCACCCCACGGTCGTGCAGCCAGGAGAGGTTGATGATGTTGTCGCCACTGATGACGTGGGCCACGTCGGCGAGTGACGGGCACCACACCTTGGCCTGGTCGATGCCCAGCAGCCGGGACAGGATCTGCCATGCCTTGGCGTCGGTGTTCTGGGGGACGACCCAGTCGACGTCGTCCGTGCCCAGTCCGGCCTTGGCCAGCAGCTCGGTGACGAGTCGGTGGGTGTAGGCGAAGTAGCTGCCCACCGTCTCGTCGTCGTCGGCCGCCACCATGGCCCCGTTGGTGATGTGGTGGGCGGCGGCGAGGCGGTAGGCGGCCGGCTCCCGGGAGACGACGCACGCCGCCGCCCCGTCGGAGATCAGGCTGTAGGCCTGCTCGTAGGTCGCCCCGGGGGGGAAGCGGTCGGCGCTGACGCACAGGATGCGTGACAGCGACTCGTCGGTGGCGAGCAGGCCCTGGGCGATCCGCAGCGAGCCGAGCATGCTGGTGCACGCCTGCTGGCCCAGGCCGACGACGAACGCCCCGTCGAGGCCGAGGTCGGCCTGCAGCCGGCTGGCCGGGAAGTCCATCAGGTCCTTGACGTCGGCCGTCTCGGCAAACCGCTCCGGTGTGCCCAGGTTGGCGTTGCCTGGGATGCAGGTGGCGTACACGATGGCGTCGATCTCACCTCTGGCCGGACCGATGGCTCGCACTGCCTCGCGTGCGAGGTCGTACGCCGTCTCGCCATCCGCGCAGACGTGGTGCCAGCGGAACCCCGACTGGAGGAACGCCGCCGCCGGGTTGTGGGTTCGCCCGGCCGCCGCACTGTCGGCGACGTCGTGCTTGATGCTGCCCAGGGCGTATCCGAAGTGGTCGACGAAGGTCATCGCCCGGCGCGCTCGAGGAGCCGGACGACCTCGGCGCGGCGCAGCGAGCGCTTCACCGTCTTCGGCAGCTCGCCGTGGTGGACCCGCACGACAGTGGGCCGCTTGAACCCGCTCAACGGCGCGCTCAGTCGCCGGACCTCCTCGGCCGCCTGCTCCTCCGACATCGGCGGCGCCGCGGGCACGACGACCGCGCACACCTGCTCGCGCCGGTTCACCCCGCGCCACCCCACCACACAGACCTCGGCGAACTGCTCGCCTCTCGACAGGACCGCCTCGACCTCCTCGGGCTGCACCTTCTTGCCGGTGTCGAGGACGATCAGGCTCTTGGCCCGGCCCGTGACGAACAGGTAGCCGTCTGCATCGAGGTGGCCCAGGTCGCCGGTGTGCAGCCAGCCGTCGGCGTCGATCGCCTCCTGCGTCGCCGCGTCGTCCTTCCAGTAGCCGAGCATCACCCCGGGGCCCTTCACCAGGATCTCGCCGTCGGCGCCGATGCGGACGGCGGTGCCCGGGAGCGGCCAGCCGACCGACCCCGCCCGGTTCCCTTCGGGGCTGTTCATGGACACCACGGGCGCCGCCTCGGTAAGGCCGTAGCCCTGGTACACGCCGATCCCCAGCCCTTCGAAGAACGTCACCATGTCGGCGTCGAGCGGTGCGCCGCCACAGTAGATCGCCCGCAGGGGGGGGACTGTGACGACGTCTCCCGAGGCCATGAGGGCCTCGACGTGGCGCCGGAGCAGGCGCAGCACCATCGGCACCACCACCGTGTGGCTCACCCGGCACGTCGAGATCGTCGACCACAGTTCGTGGGGGACGATCGAGCGGGCCACGAAGACCGTCGACCCGGCCGCCAGAGCGGGAAGCAGCCCGCAGCACAGCTCGAGGAGGTGGCTGGGCGGGAGCACCGACAACCACCTGGCGTCCGGCTCGCTCCTCTGCACCTCGCTGGACCGCTCCACCACGTAGGCCACGTTGGCCAAGGACAGCGTCACCGCTTTCGGCTCGCCACTGGTGCCCGAGGTCCAGACCAGGACGGCCGGATCGTCGACGTCCCTCGACGCCTCCGGCCACCGGGTCGTGCCGGTCGCCGCGCTCAGCGACGACGTCAGGACCGGGATGGACTCATCGGGCCAGCGGCCGACGAGAGAGGCAGACACGACTGCTGCGGCCAGGTCGGACCGCCGGCACAGCAGCCCGAGCTCCTGGTCGGTGAGCTTGACATCGAGGAGGACGGCGACGGCGCCGGCCCGCAGTATGCCGACGAAGGCGACCGCCCAGTCACCACCCGGCTCGGCCAGCAGCGCGACCGGATCACCGATCCCCACACCGGTTGCGGCCAGCGCCTCGGCCAGGGCCGACGTGCGGAGGTCGAGGTCGAGGTACGTCAGCTCCGACCAGCCGTCGTCGTCGTGCGTGGATATGGCCACCCAGTCGGCGACCAGAGCGTCATCCGTGTGCACCCAGCGACGAAGCACGTCGACGGACCGCGCGCCGATGGCGGCCACTGGTTGACCAGACGCCGACGGCATGAACCCGAGTGTACGGGCGCCGTGGTACAAGGTGAAGGTGGCGGACCGCGTGCAGCTTCCCGATTCCGTCGTCGACAAGCTCTTCTTCGCCCAGGTCCGCGAGGACCCTGTCCTCGAGATCGAGGCTCTGGAACCGTCGCCGGACGAGACGATCGTGGTCGTCGGCTCCGGAGGCTGCACCGCCCTCTCGCTGCTGGCCGCGGGGGCGGGCCGGGTGATGGCGGTCGACCTCAACCGGGTGCAGAACTCCCTCACAGAGCTGAAGGCGGCCGCCGTCGCCACGCTGCCGCCGGCGGATGCCGTGGCCTTCCTCGGTGGCGCGGCCATGTCGGAGGAAAACCGTCGTCGCTGCTATCAGGCCGTCGCCTCGGAGCTGGGCCAAGAGGCCCGGGCCTGGTGGGACGCCCACCCGAAACCACTCGCGGGAGGGGTGCTGGGCGCCGGCGTGACCGAGCGGTTCATCGGCGGCGTGATCAATGCCGTGCGGCTGGCCATCCACCCGCCGGAGCGGATGCGCCGGATGCTCGCCTGCCGCACGATCGAGGAGCAGCGCAGCCTCTACCGAGAGGAGTGGGACACCGTCCGGTGGCGCCTGCTGTTCACGGTGCTCCTCAACCGCGCTGTGTTCCGCAAGACCTACCACCCGGGCTTCTTCGAGCACGTCGAGAACCCGAGTTTCGCCCAGCACTTCCGGTCCCTGGCCGAGCACACCCTGACCGAGATTCCCGTCTCGACCAACTACTTCGTCCACCACATGTTCACCGGCGCCTATCCCGCAGGTGTTCCTGGTGGGCTTCCGCCCTACCTAGACACGCCGTTGCCCCCGGACCGGCTGACGCTGGTGGACGGCTCCTACACGGCCTACCTGCGGACCGTCCCCGAGGCCAGCGTGAACGGGTTCGCGGTCTCGAACATCCTCGAGTGGCTCACGCCGGAACAGGCCGACGAGCTGTTCGCCGAGGTGGTGCGCACCGCGGTGCCGGGCGCCCGTTTCGTCTTCCGCAACTTCGTGGGGTGGAACGAGGTCCCAGAGCGCTGGCGGGAGATGGTGGTCGAGGATCGGGCGCGAGGCGAGGAGATGATCAAGCGGGACCGCAGCGCCGTGCAGCGGCGCATTGCCGTCTGCCGGGTGAAGTGACTCCGGCTGCACGGGAGGCGACGCGGGCCGACAACGACGCCCTGGTCGACCTGTCGGTGGCCTGCCCGATGGAGGGCGACATCGGCCTGGCCGTCGACCGGGCGCCGGACTTCTTCGCCTTGAACCGGCTGGAAGGCGACAGCTGGCGGGTGGGGGTGGTCGACGGTAGCGAGGGACGGCCCGTGGGCTGCATCGCCGTCGCGGAGCGCCACGTCTACCTGAACGGCCAGCCGCGCCCGGCCATGTACATCAGCGACCTCAAGGTCCATCCCGCCCACCGGGGCGGAGGCGCAGCGGACGCGCTCGTGATCTGGGCGCGAGACGCCTGCATTGCCGCCCACGGCCCTGATGTTCTGGCATTCGTCACCGTCCTCGCCGGCAACCGCTCGATGCTCCGGCGCATGGAAGGCCCCCGGGGCCTGCCGGTGATGGAGCGGGTGGCGACGTTCCGCAGCCACACCATCCCGATCCTGTGGCGGCGCCGCCCACCTCGCGACGGGGGGGTCGTCGTCGCCCGGGCCCAGCGCGGCGACCTCGGCGAGATGGCCGACCTGTGGGCGCGGCTGGCCTCCGCCCGCCAGTTCTCCCCGGTCCTCGACGCGGCCTCGTTGGGGGCGTGGATCGACGGCGCTCCCGGCCTCGACCTCGCCGACTACCGGGTGGCCCGCCGTCCGGACGGGGCGCTGGCCGGGTTCCTGGGCGTCTGGGACCAGTCGGGCTTCAAGCGGCTACGGGTGACCGGTTACTCCCGCCGGTTGGCCGCGGTCCGCGTCGCGTTCAACGGCATGGCTCCCCTCGTGGGCGGCACGAAGCTGCCCGCTCCGGGAGGGGCGCTCCGCAATGTCACCGCCGTGAACCTCTGCGCCCCGGCGGACGACCCGGGCGTCCTGCAGGCCCTGGTGGTCGACGCCTACAACGACAGCCGCGGCCGCGGCTTTTCGTTCCTCAACGTCGGCCTGGACGTACAAGATCCTCTGGCCGCCGGCCTCAAGGGTCTCCTGGCCCAGCCCACCGACGTCTGGATCTGCGTGGCAACGGCGGGTAGCCCGCCACCCCCGCTGGACGGCCGGCCCAGCCACCACGAGTTGGCCCTGGTCTGACTGGGCGCAGGCGGCGCTTTCAGGCGGCGAAGCGGCGGTCGATCTCGACGGCCTTTCGCCGGTGTTCACTGGTCGTGTAGCGCCACGCTTGTACGTCACGGGGCCAGTGGCCGGGGCGGAGACCGGCCTTGGCCTTGAGCTGGTGGAGGAACGTCACGGCATCGGGCAGCTTGTCCCACACCGCGGGCAGGAAAATCGCGTCCGCTGCGCCGTGGCGGATCAGGAGGCCGTCGACGCCCGGCCGCAGGATGGCGAGCACCTCCTCCTCGGTGGCCGCCGGGACGGGGGCCAAGGGGCTCATCAGCGACAGTTTGATGTCGAGCGACGGGTAGTCGGCGGCCGTGAGAGGAGGCAAGCGGGAATCGGCGAAGGCCGCCGCCCATGCCAGACGGGGCACCGCGACGCCGAGCGGCTCCACTGGCTCGACAGTGCCGATGCAGCCGTTCAGCTCTCCTGCCACCTCCAGAGTGACGAAGACACCTGCCGGCTCCTGGAGCGCGGGGACCAGCGTCGACGGGTCGACGGCGGGGGCGGGACGACCATCCAGCCCGGTCCGCACACCGAGATCGGCAAGCCCGAACAGGGCGTCGAGGTCGTCAGGCGAGAGCGAAGGCCCCATATCCCACCACCCGGTGCGAGTCGCCCGCGGTGTCGGCCGAGGTCCGGAGGTCGAGCAGCTCCACGTCGAGCCCGAGGGCGGCGGCGACCACGAGCAGTCCCTGCAGAGCCACGACGCCACACGCGTCGTAGGGGCCGAGCCGGTCGGGCCGCTTGGCTATCACCGCCGCCGCGGTGCGCCGGTCGATCTGGGTGGCCTCGGCCCGGTCGTGGTAGTGGCTCAGGTCGGTGCTGACCACGACAAGCGTCTCCTCGCCGCCCCATGCCGCCTCCAGCACGTCGGCCACCTGCCCCGGGTCGACGCGCCCGACCGCCAACGGCAGGACGGCGACGTCGCCGAGCGCCACCTGCAGGAGCGGCAGCTGGACCTCCAGGCTGTGCTCGCCGGCGTGAGCGTCGTCACGGACGGCGACGAGCCGTTGGTCCACCAGCGCATCCCGGCGCTCCTCGTCGACCCGGACGAGGCCGAGCGGCGTGGCGAACGCCTCGGCGCTCGGCGCGGCGACGGCGACCACCGGGGCCCGGTGGGCAGGACCGAGAAGGACCACCCGCTTGATGGTTCCCCGCGCCGGCGCGACCCGGGCGTACGCCGATCCGGCCACCGGCCCGGAGTACACGTAGCCGGCGTGAGGCGCGACGATGGCCTTCGGGACCGGTCCCGGTTCGGCGCTCGCCATCGCGTTCTCGATCACGCCGCGAAGCTCGGCGGGATCGGCGGGGTAGAAGAGGCCGGCGACGGCCGGCTGGCGCACTCGCACGGTCCTCATCGGCGCCCGCCAGTCAGACGAACCGGAATACGCCTGGGTCCCCAGCCCCCGACCGGGCCGTCGAACACGCCGGGCACGCGGGTACCGCACTTCCGGCACTCGCCGCCGTCGGTCAGCTGGTATTCGCCGATGGCGTACCAGTCCCGCTCCACGACCACCGTCCCGCAGCCCGGGCAGTAGGTACTCGAGCCATCGGCGTCGTGCACGTTGCCGGTGTAGGCGAACCGCACTCCGTTCACCCGGGCGATACGCCTCGCCCGGGTGAGGGTCTCGGGCGGGGTCGGCGGACGGTCCGTCATCTTGAAGTCCGGGTGGAAGGCGGTGAAGTGGACGGGCACGTCGGGCCCCAGATCCTCCACCACCCACGAGGTCATGGCGTGCAGCTCTTCGTCCGAGTCGTTGAGGCCCGGGATCAGGAGGTTGGTGATCTCGAACCAGACCGGTGTCTCGTGGCGCACGTAGCGCAAGGTCTCCTTGACCGCCTCCAGCCGGGCTCCGCACGTGTGGCGGTAGAACTCCTCGCTGAACGCCTTGAGGTCGATGTTGGCCGCGTCCATGTGGGCGTAGAACTCGGCACGCGGCTCGTCGCACACGTAGCCGGCGGTCACGGCCACTGCCTGTACGCCGGCCGCGTGGCAGGCGTCGGCCACGTCGATGGCGTACTCGTGGAAGATCACGGGATCGTTGTAGGTGAAGGCCACGCTGCGACATCCCAACCGCACCGCCGCCTCGGCCAGCCCCTCCGGCGGCGCCGCGTCGGACAGAGTGTCGATCTCCTTCGACTTGGAGATGTCCCAGTTCTGGCAGAAGCGGCATGCCACGTTGCACCCCGCGGTGCCGAACGACAACACCGAGCTGCCGGGCAGGAAGTGGTTGAGCGGCTTCTTCTCAATCGGGTCCACGCAGAACCCTGACGAACGTCCGTAGCTGGTGAGCACGACCTGGTCGTCGAGGCGGGCCCGCACGAAGCAGACGCCGCGCTGGCCCTCTCGCAGCTTGCAGGCCCGGGGGCAGACGTCGCATTGGATGCGACCATCGTCGAGCGCGTGCCAGTACCGCGTGGGAACAGTGAACCCGTCCCATCCGGGGGCTCGATCCGAGCCGGCTGCGGCCGCGTCCGTCGGCGCGTTCACCTCCATATGCAAGGTTCAACGTCCCCGGCCGGAACCCAATTCCTGGTCCGGGTATCCTGGTTCGGAACGTCCAGGGAGGTGCGACGTGGTGCACGACACCAGGCTCCGTCCAGTCGAGCGCAGGGTTCTCCGCATGAGCGAGCAGGGCCTCGACGACGCCGAGATTGGGCGTCGGTTCCGCCACAGCGAGGAGTGGACGGCCCGGGTGCGAGCCCTGTCCGGGGTGCCGCGTCCCAATGGGCACCACCTGCGAGGGGACGTCCTGAGCCCGCTCGAGCGCCGGGTTCTCCGGTGGCGGGCGGCGGGCGCGGAGTACGACGAGTTGGCCCCCAAGTTCCGGCGGAGTCCGGACTTCCTTCGCCGCGTCGAGGCACTGGCGCAGTACCGGCTCCGGCCGCCGGCGTAGGAGGACGCGTGAGCGACACCGTCGCCAGAGGCGGCGCAAGGGACGTCGTCGCCTGCCCAAGCTGTGCCAAGAAGAACCGGGTTCCCGCCGTTGCTCGCGGCGTGCCGCAGTGCGGGGCCTGCCACGCGTCCCTGCCTTGGCTGACGTCGGCAGACGAGGCCGACTTCGATCAGGTGGTGGGCGAGTCGCCTGTCCCCGTCCTCGTCGACCTGTGGGCGCCGTGGTGTGGGCCCTGCCGAGCCGTGGCGCCCGGCGTGGAGCAGGCGGCCCGCACGATGGCCGGACAGCTAAAGGTGGTAAAGGTCAACGTCGACCACGCACCCGGGATCTCCTCTCGCTTCGACGCCCGGAGCATCCCGATGCTGCTCGTCGTCGACAAGGGCAAGGTGAGGGACCGTCAGATCGGCGCAGTGCCGCCCGACGCCCTCCTGGCCTGGGTGGACCGGGCGCTCCGCCGTAGCGCGGCCTGAGCCTCTGTCAGGCGCCCATGCCGATGGCCTGGGCGATCTGGAGGCTCTTGCCCTCAGTCTGGAGGGCGGGGGCCACCATGACCTCGGCCTTCTGGAACTCCTTTACCGTCTCGTAGCCGCAGGTGGCCATCGACGTCTTCAGCGCCCCGAACAGGTTCAGGCGCCCATCGTTCTCGTGGGCGGGCCCGGTGAGGACCTCCTTGAGCGTTCCCCGGGTGGTGGTGCGCACCCGGGCGCCCCTGGGCAGGGTGGGGTGGAAGGTGGCCATGCCCCAGTGGTAACCGCGGCCGGGGGCCTCGTGGGCGGCGGCCAGGGGCGAGGCGATCATCACCGCGTCGGCGCCGCAGGCGATGGCCTTGGCGATGTCGCCCCCGGTGCTCATACCGCCGTCAGCGATGACGTGGACGTAGACGCCGGTCTCGTCGAGGTGGCGCATGCGGGCGCCGGCAGCGTCGGCAATGGCCGTGGCCTGGGGGACGCCCAGCCCGAGGACCGCCCGGGTGGTGCACGCATGGCCGGGGCCAACCCCGACGAGGATGCCGACCGCACCTGTGCGCATCAGCTGGAGTGCGCTCTTGTACGAGGCGCATCCACCGACGATCACCGGGATCTCCAGCTCACGGACGAACGTCTTGAGGTTGAGCGGCTCGACCGTCTTCGACACATGCTCAGCCGAGACCACCGTGCCCTGGATGACCAGCAGGTCGAGCTCGGCCTCGAGGATGGCCTTGGACAGCTGGTAGGTGCGCTGCGGGGTGACCGACGCGCACGAGGTGACGCCGGCTTCCTTGATCTCGGCGATGCGCCGGCCGACAAGCTCCTCCTTGATGGGCTCTGCGTAGATCTCCTGCATCCGCAGGGTGGCCTTTTCACTGTCTAGCGTGGCGATCTCGTCGAGGAGGGGCTCGGGGTCGTCGTAACGGGTCCAGAGCCCTTCGAGGTTCAGGACACCGACCCCACCCAGCTGGCCGATGGCGATGGCCGTGGCCGGGCTGACGACGCCGTCCATGGCCGACGCCATGAGCGGCAGCTCGAAGCGGAAAGCATCGATCTCCCAGGAGATGTCACAGTCCTCGGGGTCGCGGGTGCGGCGACTGGGGACGATGGCGATGTCGTCGAACCCGTACGCCCGCCGCCCCGACTTCCCGATGCCAATCTCGATCTCTGCCATCCGTCGACATTACCCGGGGGCGGCGGATACCAGGGTGGTTGGGTGGGTAGTTAGCGCAGTTCGGCGGAGGCGGCCAGGTCGGCCTGGGCCTCGGCGGTGGCCTCGAGAAACTCCCGCATGCCGGCGATCTTGAGATTGCTCAGGACCCGGCCCGGCGGCGTATCGCCGCGCTCCCACTCCATCCACGCCACGAGCAGCTTGGTCGGGTCGGGCGGCGGTCGTTCTTCCACGCCTCCACACTACTCTCGACCCATGGCGATCGAGATCGACGTGAGCGCGGCCCGCTGCATCGCATCCAAGGCCTGCGTGCACGCCGCCGAGGGGGTCTTCGAGATCGTCGACGGGATCGCCCGCGTGGTCGACCCCGCGGCTGCGCCGTTGGAGGACATCCTGGCCGCGGCCGAGGAGTGCCCGACCGGGGCCATCAACGTAAGGAAGGACGGCCGGCAGCTGTAAAGCCGCTGCCGGCCGCCCTCTCTCGAATAGGAACTGCTAGCGGCGCATCGAGGTGAACGAGCTGGCCTGGTCCCGGCGGTTGGGCATCGGGATCGGGGGCTCGCCCTCGGGCACGTCGGTGATCAGGCACTCGGTGGTGAGGGCCATGGAAGCCACCGACGCCGCGTTCTGCAGGGCGGAACGGGTGACCTTGGCCGGGTCGATGACCCCGGCCTTGAACAGGTCCTCGAACTCTCCGGTGACGGCGTTGAGGCCGACGGAGCCGGTCTCCCGCTCGACCTGGCGGACGGTGATCATGCCCTCCAAGCCGGCGTTCAGAGCGATCCAGCGGAGCGGCTCCTGCAGCGCCAGGGCCACGATGTTGGCCCCGGTGGCCTCGTCGCCCTCGAGCTTCAGCTTCTCGACCGCCTCGCGGGCCCGGACGAGGGAGGTGCCCCCACCGGGGACGATCCCTTCCTCGATGGCGGCGCGGGTGGCGGAGAGCGCGTCCTCGATGCGGTGCTTCTTCTCCTTCAGCTCGACCTCGGTGGCCGCGCCGACCTGGATGACCGCAACGCCGCCGGCCAGCTTGGCCAGCCGCTCCTGCAGCTTCTCCCGGTCCCAGTCGGAGTCGGAGTTCTCGATCTCCCGCTTGAGCTGGGTGACCCGGTGGTCGACGTCGGCCTGCGAACCGCCACCGTCGACGATGGTCGTGTCGTCCTTGGTGATGGTGACCCGCCGGGCCGTACCGAGCTGATCGAGGGTGACGTTCTCCAGCTTGGACCCGACCTCGCTCGAGAGCATGGTGCCGCCGGTCAGGACGGCCAGGTCCTGCAGGGTGCTGCGACGGCGCTCGCCGAACCCAGGGGCCTTGACGGCCGCCGAGTTGAACGTGCCCCGCAGCTTGTTGACGACCAGGGTGGCCAGCGCCTCCCCGTCGACGTCCTCGGCGATGATCAGCAGCGGCTTGCTGGCCTGCATGACCTTCTCGAGGACGGGGACGATGTCGGCGACCGCGCTGATCTTCTGATTGATGAGGAGGATGTAGGGGTCGTCGAGGACGACCTCCTGGCGCTCGGGGTCGGTGATGAAGTGCGGCGACAGGAAGCCCTTGTCGAGCTGCATGCCCTCCACGAACTCCAGCTCCATGCCGAAGGTGTTGGACTCCTCGACGGTTACGACCCCGTCCTTGCCGACCTTGTCGATGGCGTCGGCGATCAGCTCGCCGATCACGGTGTCGGCGGCCGAGATGGACGCCACCTGGGCGATCTCGGAGCGGTCGTCGACCTCCTTGGCCTGGGCCGCGATGTTGTCGACGGCGGCGGCCACGGCGGCTTCGATGCCCCGCTTGAGGGCCAGGGGCGAGGCGCCGGCGGCCACATTGCGCAGGCCCTCATGGACCATGGCCTGGGCCAGCACCGTGGCGGTGGTGGTGCCGTCACCGGCGATGTCGTTGGTCTTGATCGCCACCTCACGCACCAACTGGGCGCCCATGTTCTCGTAGGGGTCCTCGAGCTGGATCTCCCGGGCGATGGTGACGCCGTCGTTGGTGATCGTGGGGATGCCCAGCTTCTTTTCGAGCACCACGTTGCGGCCACGGGGGCCGAGGGTGACCTTGACGGAGTTGGCGAGCTTGTCGACTCCGGCCTCGACGGACCGGCGGGCACTGTCGCCAAACTTCAGCATCTTGGGCATGAGCTACCTACTTGCTGCCGGCGATGGCGAGGACGTCGCGGCTGGACAGGATCAGCACGTCTTCACCGTCGACGGTGATCTCGGTGCCGCCGTACTTGCTGTAGACGACGGTGTCGCCCACCTTGACGTCGAGCGGAATGATCTCGCCGGACTGCTCGGAGCGGCGACCGGGGCCCACCGCCAGTACCTCGCCCTGCTGGGGCTTCTCCTTCGCCGTGTCGGGGATGACCAGGCCGCTGGTCGTGGTCTGCTCAGCCTCGTTGGGGCGGACGACGATACGGTCGTCGAGGGGCTTGAGGTTCATATCGGTTCGACCTCCATGGGACGAAAAGGGATTAGCACTCTCGTGTGTCGAGTGCTAACGATAGCCGGGGTCCCGCCGAACGGCAACCGGCGAAAACCTGAGGCGGCTATGCCAGGCGGAGGTTGGGCTGGGCGCCCACGTCCAGTCGAGTCGGCCCGTCCGAGCGGTAGCGCCACCAGGCGGCGGCGGCGACCATCGCCGCGTTGTCGGTGCACATGGAGCGACTGGGCAGGAAGCAGCGCACGCCCTCTTCGGTGCAGAGGTCGAGCATGCGTTCGCGCAGCAAGGAGTTGGCCGCCACCCCACCACCCAGGCACAGGCCGGTGGCGCCGACCTCGGCGAGGGCCCGCCTGGTCTTGTCCACCAGCACGTCGACGACGGCAGCCTGGAACGACGCCGCCACGTCCGCCACGGGCGTGTCCGGGTTCTCCCGGACGTACCGGATCACGGCCGTCTTGAGGCCGCTGAGGGAGAAGTCATAGCCCTGGGGCATGGCCCGCGGGAACCGCACTGCCGTGGGGTCGCCGGTAAGGGCCACCCGGTCGATGGCCGGTCCGCCCGGGTAGCCGAGGCCCATGACCCGGGCGACCTTGTCGAACGCCTCGCCCACCGCATCGTCGACCGTGGTCCCCAGCAGCCGGTACCGGCCGTGGGCGTCCATGGCCACGAGCATGGTGTGGCCCCCGGAGACCAGCAGCACCACCAGCGGCGGCTCCAGGTCGGGCTCCTCGAGGAAACAGGCGTAGAGATGGGCCTCCATGTGGTTGACGCCGATGAAGGGCAGCCCCCAGGCCAGGGCGTAGGCCTTGGCCGCGCTGATGCCGACGAGCAGGGCGCCGGCCAGTCCGGGCCCGACCGTGGCTGCCACCGCATGCAGCTCGTTGCCCTCGATGCCGGACTCCACCAGCGCCTGGGCGACGGCCGGCGTGAGCAGCTCCACATGGGCGCGGCTGGCGATCTCGGGCACGACCCCGCCGTAGCGGGCGTGCAGGTCGACCTGGCTGGACACGACCGAGGACACCACGGTGTCGCCGTTGGCCACGACCGCGGCAGCGGTCTCGTCGCACGACGTCTCGATGCCGAGGACGAGGAACTGGTCGGGCTGCACGGGCGGGTCGGCCATGCTGCTCACCGTAGGCCCTCGGTCGCCAGCGTCACGCCGGGGATGCCGGCCTCGATCTCGGCCAAGCGCACGCCGTACTCCGGCGTGTCGATGTCGTGGGCCCACATGACCAGGGCGTCCTCGTTGGTCTCGACGTAGTAGTTCTTGCGGATGCCGGCGGGGCGGAAGCCGAAGCGGCGGTACATCTCCTGGGCTGCGCTGTTGCCGACCCGGACCTCCAGGGTGAGGTTGGAGGCGCCCCGGCTGATCGCCGTCCGGGCCAGCGTCAGGAGCAGGCGGGTGCCGATCTTGTTGCGATGCCAGTCGGGGTCCACGGCAAGGGTGGTCACGTGCCCGTCACCCTCGCTCACCATCAGGCCGGCATAGCCGCACAGGATGCCGTTGATGCGGGCCACGTAATAGGCCCGGCTCGTCCGCATGGCCATCTCGCTCACGAACAGGCTGAGCGACCACGGCCGGGCGTAGACCTGGGCCTCGATCTTGAGCACCGACCTCAGGTGGCGCCGGCGCATGGGCACGATGTGCACCACGAGCTGGTCGGGAGCAAGCTCCCGCCGTGCCTGGACCATGGCTACGTGGCCCGGTCCATCGCCGCGTTCCAGTTGATCTCGGCGTCGCTCTTGCGCAGGTAGAGCGGTTCCAGCTCCCACGGCTGCACGAACTCCTCCCGCAACGCCTGGGGGTGGGCCAGCTCTACGAGGGAGGCAGCCGACGGGAACGCCGACGTGGCACCGCCGGCTTCGGCGCCCGAGATCTCGGTGAGGATGGCTGGATAGCGAAGGGCGCCGTCGCCCACGACCAGGCAGTCCTCGCCGCGAGCCAGCAGTTCGGAAGCCAGGTCGTCCGGCGAGCCGACCTGGTAGGGCGACAGCCGCTGGGCGCCGCCCGGCACCTGGCGGTAGAACGAGTAGAAGAGCTCCCCGCGGCGGGCGTCGATGACGGGGACGATCAACCGGTCGGTGTAACGGACGGGAAAGGCGAGCAGGTCGAGGCTGGAGATGCCGATGGTGGGCACGCGAAGGGCGTGGGCCAAGGCCTTGGCCGCCGACACCCCGACCCGCAGCCCGCTGAACAGCCCGGGACCGACGTCGACGGCGATGGCACTGATGTCGCTGAGCTCGACCTGCGCCTGCCGGCACATGAACTCGATGGCGGGGACCAGCGTCTCGACGTGACGACGGCCCTTGGCGGCGTGGAAGCAGGCCAGGACGCCCTCGTGGCCGCCGATGGCGCACCCCACCTGGATGGTGGCCGTCTCGATGCCCAGGATCAGCACGGCGGATGCTCCCTCATGACACCGTCCAGCGTGCCACCGCCCGCCGGAGTGCGTCGGCGCGAGGCGGCCACGCGGGGCCGACCGACCGGATGGCCACCAGGCGGTCGTCGGGACCGCCCGTGGCTTCCAGGCGCACCTCGAGGAAGTCGGCGGGAAGGACGGGAGCCACCGCGTCCCCCCACTCGACGAGGGTTACCCCCCCGCTGTCGAGCAGCTCGGCGATTCCGAGGTCGACCATCTCCTGCATGGTCTCGAGGCGGTAGACGTCGAGGTGGACCAGCGGGAAGCGCCCGTCGTAGGTGCGGACCAGGATGAACGCCGGGCTGGTGACGGGCTCCTCCACCCCGAGGCCCCGGGCGAACCCCTGGGCGAAGGCGGTCTTCCCCGTACCCAGGTCGCCGGCGAGCACGATGAGGTCGCCGGGGGCGGAGAGCGACGCGATCTCGGCGGCCAGGGCCCGGGTGTCGTCGACCGACGTGGTGGCAGCTCGGATCAAGGGGTCGCCGTTCCGGCGGTCAGGTATTGCTTGGCCCGGACCAGGTCGGCCCGCATCTGGGCGGCCAGGTCGCCGGCGCCCCGGAGGACGGCGGCCGGATGAAACGTAGGTACTAGCACGCCGCGACGGTAGGGGTACGCCCGCCCCCGCAGCTTGGTGATGCCCTCCGTCGTGCCCAGGAGGAGCTTGACCGCGAAGTTGCCCAACGTCACGACGACCTTGGGGTCGATCAGGTCGACCTGGGCCTCCAGCCACGGCCCGCAGGCGGCGATCTCAGCGGGCTGGGGGTCGCGGTTCCCCGGCGGCCGGCACTTCACCGTGTTGGCGATGTAGAAGCGGTCGCGGGTCAGGCCCATCTCCTCGAACACCATCCGGTCGAGCAGCTGGCCGGACCGCCCTACGAACGGCTCGCCCTGGAGATCCTCCTGCTGGCCGGGCGCCTCGCCCACGAACATGAGGTCGGCCGTCGAGCTGCCCACCCCGAACACCACCTGGGTCCGCCCCTGCGCCAGCGGGCAGCGGGTGCAGCCCTTCGCCTCCCGCTCCACCTCGGCCAGGGCCGGCACGGACGCGATCGTAGTGGGGGTCATGTGTAGATCTTCGGTACTCGGGGGCCGATGCCGCACAGGACCTCGTAGGCGATGGTGCCTACGAGCGTCGCCCAGTCCCACGCGGTGATCTGCTCGTTGCCCTGACGCCCGAGGAGGACGACCTCGTCGCCGGGCACTACGCCGTCGTCGTCACCGCAGTCCACCAGGATCTGGTCCATGGTGACGCTGCCGGCCAGCGGTCGGCGCCGGCCGCCGACGAGCACCTCGCCACCACAGACGCCCAGCCGCCACGGCACGCCGTCGGCGTACCCCACCGGTACGGTCGCCACCGTCGCCTCGCGTTCCAGGGGCCGGCGCAGCCCGTAGGACACCGCCTCGCCGGCCGCCACCCGTCGCACGTAGGACACGCGGGCCCGGAGGGACAGCGCCGGGCGGAGACCGTCGCCGTCCTGGACGAGGGCGGGCTGGACGGCGGCCAGAGCGGGGCTGGGAGCGACGCCGTAGAGCGCGATCCCACAGCGGACCAAGTCGTGGCGGGCGCCGGGCGCGCCAAGGGCCCCCGCGGAGTTGCAGGCGTGGGCCAGGGGCGGGCGCAGCCCCATGGCCGCCAGGCGTTCGATCACTGCGTCGAACCGGGCGCACTGCTCGGCAGTGAACGGATGGTCGGGCTCGTCGGCCACCGCGAAGTGGGTCCACAGGCCGCCGAAGCTCAGCTCGGGATGGTCGGACACCGCCCGGACGACGCCCACCGCGCCGTCGGGGGAGGCGCCGACACGGTGCATGCCAGTGTCCACCTTGACGTGCACGGTGAGGGGCTGTGCGCCGGCCGACGCCACCGCCTTGGCCGCCGCCTCCACGCCCTGCTCGGTGTAGAGAGTGGGGGTCAGCCCGAGCGCCACCACGTCGTCCATGGCCTCGACCGGCGGCTCGGAGAGCAGAAGAACCGGCGCATCGACGTCGTGGCTCCGCAGCACCGCGCCCTCTTCGACCAGCGCGACGGCGAGCCACGACGCGCCCCCCTCCAGGGCGGCGCGGGCCACCGCCACCGACCCGTGCCCATACCCCGCCGCCTTGACGACGGCGCACAGCCCCGCGGGCGCGACGAGCCTCGACAGCAGGGAGGCGTTGTGCCGGATGGCGCCGAGGTCGACCTCGGCCCACGCCCGGCGGGCGGCCACCATCGCGCTAATCCTCACCGCCGACGATGGCCCGCACCAGGTCGCCCCGCGAGACGATCCCTACCAGCCGGCCGTCGTCGTCGACCACCGCCATGCGGGAGGCGTTGCGCTCGTGCAGCGCGGTGGCGACGGTCTCCAGCGTGTCGTCTTCCCGGCAGGTGGGCGCGTCGGTGTCCATCACGTCGGACACCGTGGCTCCGACCGCCTTGCGCAGGTCGTCCTCGAACCGGTGGAGCGACGAGGGCAGCTCGAGGTAAGCGCCGAACACCGAGATCACCGTCGGGAAGTGCAGCCGCGTCTCCTGGACGATGAGATCGTCGTCTTCGAGGAGCCCCACGACCCGACCGTCGTCGTCGACCACCGGGGCGCCGCCCAGCCGTCGGTCCGACAACGCACGGGCTGCCAGCTCGACTGTGTCCGTGGGCCGGAACGTGAGCACGTCGGTCGTCATCACCTGGCGCACGAGCGTGTTACGGGGCATTCCACCTCGACAATCAGGGAGCGAGCGAGTTGAAGACGACAGGCAGCAGGTCGAGCAGGTCACCTGCCACCAAGCCGCGCCGCCAGCCTAGGCCCGCCGCCGTCCCGTGGACGAAGGCGCCCCCGGCCGCCGCGTGCAGTGGGCCCAGGCCCTGGGCCAGCAGGGCGCCGACCACCCCGGACAGCACGTCGCCGCTGCCGGCGGTGGCCAGGCGGGCGTCGCCCGCATCCGTGAGCAGCACGTCGCCGGAGGGGGCGGCCACGACCGTGGTGGACCCTTTGAGCAGGACGGTGGCGCCGGTGGTGAAGGCCAGGTGTCGTACCGCCGAGATGCGGCGGGGGCCGGGAGGGCAGCCGACCAGCCGGGAGAACTCACCGTCGTGAGGGGTCAGGACCGTCGGGCCGGGCCGGTCCCGCAGGAAGCGGACCGGGCCGTCGAGCGATCCGAGGGCGAAGAGGGCGTCGGCGTCGACCACCACCGGCACCCGGGCGACGGCCAGCAGGCGGCGCACCGCGGCTGCGGTCGCGTCGGACCGGCCCAGACCGGGCCCGATCACCACCGCCTTCATGCGGTCGAGGTCGGAGGTCACCTCGCCGTCCCAGCCCTCGACCGGCAGCGGACGGCCGATCACTTCGGGGAACCGGGGCCCGGGCGGCTGGCCGGGAACCCCGAGGCGCACGGTGCCTGCACCGGAGCGCATGGCCGCCCGCGCCGCCATGTCGGCCGCCCCCGTCATGCCCGGCGACCCGGCCACCAACCAGATCGCCGCCTTCCACTTGTGGCTCTCCCGCGGCCGGTCGGGCATCCATGCCCCCACGTCGCCCGCCCCGACCAGGCCGATGGTGGACCGGGAAACGTCGAGGCCGATGTCGGCGACGCTGACCCGGCCGGCATGTTCGGCCCCGGCGCCCAGCACCAGGCCGGGCTTGAGGGCCGCGAACGTCACCGTGGACGCGGCCCGCACGGCCCGCTCACCGACTTCGCCGGTCAGCCCGTCGACACCTGAAGGGATGTCGACGGCGAGGACGGGTGCGCCGGCCGGGTCGGGAGGGACGTAGTCCCCCCTGAAGCCGGTACCGAACGCAGCGTCGATCACCAGATCGGACGGGGGGAGCCGTTCGGGCTGTTCGGCGGCGTCGATGACCGCCACCCGGACGCCGCGGCGACGGAGACGGTCCGCAGCCACCCGCCCGTCGGCCCCGTTGTTCCCCTTGCCGGCGACCACCACCACCCGGCGGCCATACGCGCCGCCGAGCATGGACAGCGCGGCGCGGGCCACGGCCGCGCCCGCTCGCTCGACAAGCACCTCGACCGGCTCGGGCGCAGCGCGGTCGACCGCCTTCATCTCCTCGGGGGTGAGGACCGGGATCACGGGGTGGCGTCCCTACAGGGCGACGGCGACGGCTTCGGCCACGAGGCCGGAGTGCGTGAGCGACACGTGCCACGACGTGACGCCTCGCCGGGCCGCGAGGTCTGCAGCTCGGCCGGTGAGTGAGAGCGACGGCGCGCCCGAGGGAGCCTTGACCACCTCGACGTCGCGGAAGGCGAAGGCGCCGAGACCCACGCCGAGGGCCTTCATAACCGCCTCCTTGGCCGCGAAGCGGGCGGCCAGGCGCTCGGCCGGATCACGCTGCCGGCGGCCGTACGCCTGCTCGGCCGGCGTAAACAGGCGATCAGCGATGCCCGGGCGCTTCTCGAGCGCCCGGCGGAAGCGTTCGACCTCCACGGTGTCGATACCTATCCCGATCACGGGCTATTCGACCGTCACGGTCTTGGCCAGATTGCGTGGCTGGTCGACGTCGCACCCGCGCGCCTTGGCGATGGCGTAGGCGAACAGCTGCAGGGCCACCACGTCGACGATCGGCGAGAACAGCTCGGCGCCCCGAGGGACGGCGGGCACCCACAGCACCTGGTCGGCATGGACCGTGGCGGCGTCGTCACCCTCGTTGGCCACGACCACGACGGTGGCCCCCCTGGCCTTCACCTCGTCCAGGTTGTTCATGATCTTGGCGTGGAGACGGCCTCGGGTGGCCACCGCCACCACCACCGTGCCGGGCTCGATCAAGGCGATAGGGCCGTGCTTCATCTCCCCCGCCGGATAGGCCTCGGCCCGGGCGTAGGAGATCTCCTTGAGCTTCAGTGCTCCCTCCAGGGCGACCGGGTAGCCCACCCCGCGGCCCAGGAAGAAGAAGTCGCGGGTGTCGACGTAACGGGTGGCGACCTCGAAGATGTCGTCGGAATGGGCCAGCACCCCGTCGATGAGCGACGGCAGCGCGTGGAGCGCTTCGACCTGGCGGGACACCTCCTCGGGGTACAGCAGGCCGCGCACCTGGGCCAGGCGTAGAGCCAGGAGCTCCATGGCCACGATCTGGGCCAGGTGGGTCTTGGTGGCCGCCACCCCCCGCTCGGGGCCGGCTCGGGTGTAGAGGACGGCGTCGGCCTCCCGGGCCATTGACGAGTCGACCACGTTGCAGACGACGAGGACCTTGGCCTTGTTGGTGGCCGACCGGGCGAACCGGCAGGCCTGCATGGTGTCGAGGCTCTCGCCCGACTGGCTCACGCCGACGACGAGGCTCTGGGCGTCGAGCACCGGGTCGCGGTAGCGGAACTCGCTGGCCACCTCGATCTCGGTGGGAAGGCGGGCCCAGTGCTCGACGGCATGGCGGGCCACCATGCCGGCGTGGAAGCTCGTGCCGCAGCCCACGATGAACACCTTGTCGACCGCCCGGAGCTCCTCGTCGGAGAGCTCCAGCTCACCCAGGGTGAGGCGGTCGCCCCTGGCCCGTCCCAGCAGTGTCTCCCGAACCGCCCGAGGCTGCTCGTGGATCTCCTTGAGCATGAAGTCGGGGTAGCCGCCCTTCTCGGCGGTCTCGACGTCGCCCTCCACCCGCCGGCGTACGGGAGTGACGTGGGCGCCGTCAAGGGTGGTGACCCGCATCGTGCCCGGGCCGACCTCCACCACCTGGTCGTCGTCGAGGACGTACACCTCCCGGGTGGCGGCCAGCAGGGCAGGGATGTCGGAGGCCACGAACCCGCTGCCGTCGGCCCGGCCGGCCACCAACGGGGACGACCGGCGTCCGGCGACGATGAGCTCAGGGTTGTCGGCGTGTACGACGGCGACGGCGAAGGAGCCCTCGACGCGGCGCAGCGCCGCCCGCACCGCGTCCCCGAGGCCCGCCCCGTCCGCCATGCCCGTCTCGACCAGGTGGGCCAGGACCTCGCTGTCGGTCTCCGACCGGAGCTCGTGGCCGGCGGACACGAGCTCGTCACCCAGCTCGAGGTGGTTCTCGATGATCCCGTTGTGGACGAGGGCCAGGGCGCCGGTGCAGTCGGTGTGGGGGTGGGCGTTGTGCTCGGTCGGACCGCCGTGGGTCGCCCATCGGGTGTGGCCTATCCCGACCGTGGCGTGAGGGGCGTCCCCCACGGCGCCGGTCAGCTCGGCCAGCTTCCCGGCCCGCCGACGCACCCAGACCCGGTCGCTGTCGACCAGGGCCACACCCGAGGAGTCGTACCCGCGGTACTCGAGCCGGCTCAACCCGTCGAGGAGGAAGGGAAGGGCGGGATCACTCCCGGTCACGCCGACGATGCCGCACATGGCAGCAAGGGTACGTCCCGAACCGGCCCTTACGCGTCGAGGGAGCGGCTCACCGCCGAGCACAGCGTGTCGCAGGCGGCCTCGGCCTCGGCGGCGGTGACGGCCTCGACCATCACCCGCACCACGGCCTCGGTGCCGCTGGCCCGCACCAGCACCCGGCCTCGGTCGCCGAGCTCCGCCTGGACCGCCTTGACGGCCAGGGTCAGCTCCTCCGACCCGCTTACGCTCGAGCCCCGCGTGGCCACAGGCACGTTGCGCAGGACCTGAGGCAGACGGACCATGACCGCCGCCAGGTCGGCCAATGACCGTCCCGTGCGGGCCATCACGTCGAGGACCTGCAGCCCGGTGAGCACCCCGTCGCCGGTCGTGGCCAGGTCGCCGAAGATGATATGGCCGGACTGCTCGCCGCCGAGGGCCCAGCCTCCCCGCTCCATCTCCTCCAGCACGTAGCGGTCACCCACGTCGGTCTCGATGAGAGCGATGCCGTGGGCGGCCATGGCCTGGCGGAACCCCAGGTTGGCCATGACCGTGACGACCACCGTGTCGCCCGGCAGCCGCCCCTGGGCTCGGCGATCGAGCGCGCAGATGGCGATGAGCTGGTCGCCGTCGACCAGGGCCCCGGTGTGGTCGACGGCCAGGACGCGGTCGGCGTCGCCGTCGAAGGCCAGGCCCACGGCGGCGCCGGTATCCACGACGTGGCGCTGGAGGTCCTGGGGGTGCGTCGACCCCGACCCGTCGTTGATGTTGACGCCGTCAGGGGCGTCGTGCAGGACGGTCACCTCGGCGCCCAGGGCCCGCAGCACCTCCGGAGCGACGTCGCTCGCCGCCCCGTTGGCGCAATCGAGGACCACCGACAGGCCGGCCAGCCGCCGCCCGCCGACAGAGGCGACCAACGACGCCTCGTAACGGGCATGGCCGTCACCGGGGAGCAGGCGGCCCAGGGCAGGACCGGTCCGGCGGGTGTGGACGCCCGGATGGGCGAGCAGGCGGTCGAGCTCGGCCTCCAGCGCCTCCTCGGTCTCGTCCGACAGCTTGCGCCCGCCGGCCTGGAAGAACTTGACCCCGTTGTCGGGGAAGGGGTTGTGCGACGCCGAGATCATCGCCGCCGGCTGCCCGTCGGCGGCGGACAGCCAGGCCACGCCCGGGGTCGGGAACACGCCCAGGTCCAGCACGTCGGCGCCCTCGGTAGCCAGGCCGGCTGACAGCGCGGCTTGCAGAAGCGGTCCGGAGATACGGGTGTCACGTCCGACAAGGAACGGCCCCTCGCCCAGGACGAGGGCCGCGGCCCGGCCCAAGGCCAGCACGAGCTCGGGGGTGAGCTCGGCGTTGGCGATTCCGCGAACGCCGTCGGTACCGAACCGGAGGGTCACCGAGGGCCCTGGCCTGCCATGAGGACGCCTAGCGCTTGGAGTACTGGGGCGCCTTGCGGGCCTTCTTCAGCCCGTACTTCTTGCTTTCCTTCTTCCGTGCGTCACGGCTGAGGAAGCCGGCCTTCTTGAGGGTGTTCCGCAGCTCCTCGTCGAGGTTCACCAGCCCCCGGGCAATGCCCAGGCGCAGGGCGCCGGCCTGGCCGGAGACGCCTCCGCCATCCATGGTGGCGTCGATGTCGTAGGTCTCGACCAGCGTCGTGACCCGCAGCGGCTCCGTCACGATCATCCGGTGCGTCTCCGACGGGAAGTAGTTCTCGAGCGGGCGCTTGTTGACCGTGATGACGCCGGTGCCGGGACGGAGGCGGACGCGGGCGACGGCCTGCTTGCGGCGGCCGGTCGACTGCATGAGGGGCTTGGGCACGGGAGTCCTTTACTACGTACGGGCTTACAGGCCGCGCGGGCGGGCGACCGCCATCGAGAGCTCGAGAGCCTCGGGCATCTGGGCGGCGTGGGGATGGGTGGGGCCGGCGTAGACCTTGAGCTTCTTCAGCATGAGGCGGCCGAGGGGGCCCTTGGGCAGCATGCCCCGGACCGCCTTGCGGACGGCCTCCTCGGGGTTGTTGGCCATCACGTCGGTGTAGGACCGCTGCCGCAGGCCACCGGGGTAGCCGGTGTGGCGGTAGGCGACCTTCTTGGCCTCCTTGCCGGAGGTCAGGACCACCTTGGAGGCGTTGACGACGATGACGTGGTCGCCCGTGTCGAGGTGGGGGGCGAACATGGGCTTGTGCTTGCCGCGCAGCAGCCGGGCGACCTCAGTCGACATGCGCCCGAGAACCAGGCCCTCGGCGTCGACCAGATGCCAGGCGCGCTGGACGTCGGATGGTTTTGTGGAAAAGGTGCGCACCGGGGGAAGAGTGTAGTCGCAGTCAGGGATTGCGCAGCCACGAGCGCAGCTGGAGGCCCAGCCACGGCTTGCGGCCCCAGGCCATGAGCTGGCCCTTGGCGATGGGCGGCCATTGGCTGGTGCGCCCCCACGACACCAACAGGAAGGCAGGCGGGTCGACTGACAGGTGGCAGTCGACCGGGCCCTGGGGAGACCCCTCCACCGAGAAATCGCCGTCCGCGAAGCGCAGCCAGGCTCGCCCGTCGCCCCGGAGACGCACCTCGAACCGGGCTCGCAGCTTTCCCGCCTTCTCCTCGACGACGATGGCCCGGCCGAGCGTGTGGAGGGCGGGAAAGAGGAAACCCTGGACGATCAGCGAGGCATGGCCCCGGTCGATCGGCCACGGCACGCCCTCGGCCCGCGCGATGTCGCGGCCGTGGACGGTGAGCTCGTTGAGCACGTGACAGGTAAGGGCGGACAGCGGCAGCTCGGTGCCCTGGATCAGCCAGGCATGCGAGGTGTCCTGGCCGGCGGCCTCCATGGAAGCCAGGAAGCCAGCCACGCTGGCATCGATGCGGTCGGCCATCTCTGCCGGTGTCCGCTGGCCTTCCCCTTCGATCATCACCCTGGACAGCGTGGACAGGTCCCAGAGGTCGGTGATCAGGTTGCCGCCGCCCCTGGTCATGGCCCATACGGCGTCGACGACCAGCGACACGTGGACCGCGACCTGGCTCACGCTCCACTCGCCAAGCGCCGGTTCGTCGGGCCGCTGGACAGAACGCAGCAGCGACGTGAGGCGGGGGCCGGCCTCGGCCAGCGCCCGCTGTGCCGCCGCCCAGTCGACAGTGGTCGTGGCCGTCACGGCGGCGAGGCTAGCGACGAATCAGCCCCACAGGTCGGCCAGCATGCAGTCGACCCCGGCCAGCCCTCCATCGATCGCGGCCATCTCGGCGGCCGGGCCGAGGTCGTCGTCGAACCGGCGCCGGCCCTCGGCGTGGACCTGGTCCATGAGCGGCCGGACGCCGGGTGACAGGAACCGGCTGACCTGAGCGTAGCTGTGGGCGTCGGTCAGGGGACGGCGCTTGTGGTGGTACCGGAGGGGGACGTTGACCTCGAGATCGGCGCGCCGGGCCGAAGCGTGGTCGTACGTCCGCTCCACCACTGGGCCGAGCCACTGCCGGAGCCGCTCGACTGCATGGCCAGCGACCCGCTGCTCTCCGTTGAGATCGAACAGGCATTCGCACGTTACCCGACGCCGCGGGCATGCTCGGTGGACCAGATGGGTACATCCAGGACAGATCGCCTTCGACCCGTCGGTCGAGCAGCGAGCCGAGAGAGAGGAGATCAACGTGGTCGAAGTCGCCCCCCAGTTGCAGGATCATGCAGTTGGCCTGGAGATGGAGATCGTGGAGCTGGCCCGCCAGGCCGACGAAGCCGCCCACGACGGCTGGCCGGAGCGGGAGGCAGAGCTTCGGACCCAGCTCAACAAGCTGTACGCCGAGCTCGCCTCGGTTGCCGAGCGGCTCACCGACGAGGTGTCGGCCACGGCGCCGGCGCCGGACGTGGCCGCCGACCCGGCCGGGGTGACTATCAAGGACTGAACAGCCAAACCGGCTCCCGGCGACAACCGGGAATTGTTTACGCTCCCCATTGTTGTAGATTCAAGCAAGTAGTTGAATCCTCAACATGCCGCCTCCGGGCGGGAAGGAGCACGACATGGCAACCACGTCCACCCGGGACTACCAAGGGGTGCAGGTCCCCGAGCCCGGGACCTACACCCTCGACCAGGCCCACACCACCATCGAGTTCGTGGGCCGGCACCTGATGATCACCAAGGTCCGCGGCCGCTTCACCGACTTCGACGGCCAGATCGTCATCGGCGACACGCCCGAGGACTCCTCGGTCGATGTCACCATCAGCACTGCAAGTGTGGACAGCTCGGACGAGAAGCGCGACGGCCACCTGCGCAGCCCCGACTTCCTCGACGTGGAGAACTACCCCGCCATCACCTTCCGGAGCACCAAGGTGGACATCGGGCGGGATGGCAGGGCCAAGGTGAGCGGTGACCTCACGGTCAAGGACGTGACCCGGCCCGTGACCCTCGACGTCGAGTTCGACGGCGCCCAGGCCGACCCCTGGGGCGGCCAGCGCCTCGGCTTCTCGGCCCACGCCGAGATCGACCGGGAGGACTGGGGCCTCACCTGGAACGTGGCCCTGGAGACCGGCGGCGTCCTGGTCGGCAAGAAGATCCGCCTCGAGCTCAACGTCGAGGCCGTCAAGCAGTAATCAGCTCTGCGGCGCCGTGCCCCGGTCGCGCCAGTGCGACCGGGGCACAGTCGCGTTCCCGCCGGAGTCCGGGTACACGACCTCCCACAGGCAGAGACCTCGGGCCGGAGCGAGGCGGGTGGCCACGGAGCGGGTCCGGGCCCGGAGGATCCCGGCCATCTCGCCCGCCCGCTGACGCCCGAGCCCCATCGCCACCATGGTGCCCACCAGGGCCCGCACCATCTGCTGGCAGAAGGAGCTGGCGTCGATGTCGAACCGCAGGAGCCCGTCGCCCAGGTCGTGCCATCTGGCGTCGTAGACCAGCCGGACCAGGCTGGCGTCGGGGATCCGCTTGGGCACCCGGCAGAACGACGAGAAGTCGTGCTCGCCGATGATGGGGTCGCAGGCCAGTCGTAGGGCGGCCAAGTCGATGGGGTCGACCACGTGCCAGGTGGTGGCGGCCAGGAAGGGGTCGGGCACCGGCCGGTTGAGGACGGTGTAGCGGTACCGGCGGGCCACCGCCGAACGCCGGGCGTTGAACCCCTCGGGCGCCACCTCGGCCGAACGAACGACGATGGCGGGGCCCAGCATCGAGTTCAGATGCCGCTGGAGGCCGACGAGATCGGGCTCCGGCTGATCCACGTCGAAGTGGACGACCTGGCCCCACGCGTGGACGCCCCGATCGGTCCGTCCGGCCACGATCAGGTTGACCGGCTGGCGCAGCACCGTCTCGAGCGCTCGCGACAGCTCACCGCCGACGGTGCGGACGTTGAGGTTTTCCGAGAACCCGTGGAAGCCGGTGCCGTCGTACGCGACTGTCATGCGGACCCTCACGGGTCCGGCCGTCATCCGCACCCTGCTCATGGGCCGGCCTCCCGGGCCAGCCGTCACGGGCGGGGTGCTAGACGAGCTCGATGCGGGCCATCGGCGCGTTGTCGCCGTGGCGGGGGCCCAGCTTGAGGATCCGGGTGTAGCCCCCGGGGCGCCCCTCGTAGCGCGGCGCGATCTCCTCGAAGAGCTTGTGGGCCATGTCCTTGTCGCCCATGTACGACACCACCTGGCGATGGTTGTGCACGCCGCCCTTGCGGGCCTTGGTGATGAGCTTCTCGGCGATCGGGCGCAGCGCCTTGGCCTTGGCCTCGGTGGTGACGATGCCCTCGGCCGCGAACAGCGATGCCGCCATGTTGGCGAACATCAGCCGCTGGTGGGAGGCTGAGCCGCCGAAACGACGCCCCTTGGTGGGGGTACCCGGCATGGGCCTACGCCCCGCTCTTCGCCCGCAGGGCCAAGCCCCGCTCGTCGAGCTTCACCAGGACCTCGTCGAGGGACTTCTGGCCGAAGTTGGTGATGGCCAGCAGCTCCTCCTCGGACTTGTTCACCAGCTCCCCGACGGTGTTGACCTGGGCCCGCTTGAGGCAGTTGCGGGGCCGCTCCGACAGGTCGAGCTCCTCGATGGCCAGGTCGAGGTCGGGTGACCCGCTGCCCAGCACGCCCACGTCGCCCAGCTCCAGCGCCCGAGGGGCGTCGCTCATCTCGGCCACCAGGGTGACGAGGGAGCGGAGGGTGGCGCCGGCCGAGGCCAGCGCCTCACGGGGCGAGATCGACCCGTCGGTCTCGATGTCGAGGGTCAGCCGGTCGTAGTTGGTGGCCTGCTCGACCCGCGTCGGCTCGACGGCGAAGGCCACCCGGCGCACGGGCGAGAAGATGCTGTCGATGGGGATGACCCCGATGACCGACGACTTATTGTTCTTGTCGGCGGAGACGTAACCGCGGCCCCGCTCGACGGTGATCTCGAGGGCCAGCCGGGACTTCCCCGACAGGGTGGCGATGTGCATGTCCGGGTTGAGGATCTCGACGTCGGCATGCGGCTGCAGGTCACGGGCGGTCACGTCACCCGGGCCCCGGGCGTCGAGGCGCAGAGTGACGGCCTCGTCGGACTCGACCCGCAGGACCAGGTCCTTCAGGTTGAGCATGATGTCGGTGACGTCCTCCTTCACCCCCGCGATGGTGGTGAACTCGTGGAGGACGTCGTCGAAGCGGATCGACGTGACCGCGGCGCCTGGGATCGACGACAGGAGGGTGCGGCGCAGGGAGTTGCCCAGGGTGTGGCCGAAGCCGGGCTCCAGGGGCGAGATGGTGAAGAGCTGGCGGTCGCCCTCCTGCTCGCCGAGAGCTTCGACTGAGGGACGCTGAATGATGAGCATTGGCTATCGCTTTCCTGACTACTTGGAGTAGAGCTCGACGATGAGCGACTCGCGGACCGGGACGTCGATGTGCTCCCGCAGGGGCAGGTCGCGAACGGTGGCTGAGAAGCCCTCGCCTGCGACCTCGATCCAGGGCGGCTTGACTCGGTCGAGGGTGTCCAGGTTGTGGCGCAGGACGATCATGGACCGGGACTTCTCCCGGATCTCCACGACGTCGCCCTTGCGCACCTGGTAGCTGGGAATGGTGACCCGACGGCCGTTGACGTTGACGTGGCCGTGGCGGACGAACTGGCGGGCCTGGTTGCGGCTGGAGCCCCAACCGGCCCGGAAGGCCACGTTGTCGAGGCGCTGCTCGAGCATGCGCAGGAGGTTCTCGCCGGTGATGCCGTCCTGGCGGTTTGCTTCCTTGTACATGTTGCGGAACTGCTTCTCGAGCACCCCGTAGATGCGGCGGGCCTTCTGCTTCTCACGAAGCTGGAACATGTACTCGGACTCACGGATGCGGCCGCGGCCGTGCATGCCGGGAGGGTAGGGCCGGCGCTCGATCGGGCACTTCATCGAGTCGCACTTCGGGCCCTTCAGGAAGAGCTTCATCTTCTCCCGCCGGCAAAGGCGGCAGACAGGACCGGTGTAGCGCGCCATGTCAGACCCTCCGACGCTTGGGCGGCCGGCAGCCGTTGTGGGGGATGGGGGTGAGATCCTTGATGCCGGAGACCTCGATGCCGGTCTGCTGAATCGACCGGATGGCGGTCTCCCGGCCCGAGCCCGGGCCCTTGACCAACACGTCGACCTTGCGGACACCGTGCTCCATGGCTCGGCGGGCGCACGCCTCGGCGGCCAGCTGGGCCGCGAAAGGGGTGGACTTGCGGGAGCCCTTGAAACCGACGTTGCCGGCAGACGCCCAGGCCAGGACGTTGCCCTCCATGTCGCTGATGGAGATGATCGTGTTGTTGAACGAGCTCTTGATGTGCGCCACGCCGTAGCTGACGTTCTTCCGCTCGCGCTTCTTCGGGCGCCTGCCTCCCGGCTTGGGCTTGGGCATTACTTACGCACCTTCTTCTTTCCGGCGACTGTCTTCTTGGGGCCCTTGCGGGTCCGGGCGTTGGTGTGGGTCCGCTGACCCCGGACGGGCAGGCCACGACGGTGGCGGATGCCCTGGTAGCTGCCGATCTCGATCTTGCGCTTGATGTCCTGGGCGACGTCACGCCGCAGGTCACCCTCGACCTTGAGATTGGCGTCGATGTGGTTCCGGAGCTGAGCGACCTCTTCCTCGGTCAGATCCCGCACCCGGGTGTTCGGGTCGATACCGGTGTCGGTGCAGACCCGGTGGGCGGTCGTGCGGCCGATGCCCAGGATGTAGGTGAGGGAGATCTCCAGCCGCTTCTCACGGGGGATGTCGACGCCTGCGATGCGAGCCATCAGCCCTGCCGCTGCTTGTGGCGCGGGTTGGAGCAGATCACCATGACCCTGCCCTCGCGACGGATGACCTTGCAACGCTCACAGATCTTCTTGACACTGGGCTTGACCTTCATGTGGATGTCACCTTCATCGGCTGCCTTCTACTTGTAGCGGTAGGTGATGCGCCCGCGACTGATGTCGTACGGCGTCAGCTCCACCTGTACGCGGTCACCAGGGAGGATCCGGATGTAGTGCATCCTCATCTTCCCTGAGATGTGAGCCAGTACCTTGTGGCCGTTCTCCAGCTCGACGCGGAACATGGCGTTGGGCAGCGGTTCCACGACCGTGCCCTCCATCACGATGGCGTCTTCCTTGGGCTTTGGCAGGTGATCTTCTCCTGACGACGCGTCTCAACCAGCAAACTGCCGGGGGACAGGTGGATAGAGTAACCCAGATCCGGGCGGTAGGTCCCGGGGGCACCTACGCGCGGCTAATCGAGCACGGTGAGCACTTCGGGGCCGTCCTCGGTGACGGCGATCGAGTGCTCGAAGTGGGCCGAGAGCGATCCGTCGGCCGTGATCACCGTCCAGCCGTCGTCGTTGAGCTGGGTCTCGGCGCTGCCCAGGTTCACCATCGGCTCGACGGCCAACACGTGGCCGACCTTGAGCTTCATGCCCTTGCCAGGCTGGCCGTAGTTAGGCACCTGCGGCTCCTCGTGCATCGCCCGGCCGATCCCGTGGCCCACGTACTCCCGCACCACCGAGAACCCCGCCCCCTCGGCCACCGTCTGCACTGCATGGCCGATGTCGGACAACCGGGCCCCCTTGCGGACGTGCTCGATCCCCGCCCAGAGGCTGTCCTCGGTGACGGTCAGCAGCTTGCGGGCCTCTTCGGAGATCATCCCGACCGGGATGGTCCTCGCCGCGTCGCCGTGCCAGCCGTCGATGATGGCGCCGCAGTCGACGGAGATGATGTCGCCTTCCTCGAGGCGGTAGGTACCGGGTATCCCGTGGACGATCACGTCGTTCGGTGACGTGCAGATGACCGCGGGGAACCCGTGGTAGTTGAGGAAGTTCGACTTGGCCTTCCGCTTGGCCAGCACCTCTCGGGCGACCTTATCGAGGTCGGCAGTGGTCTTGCCGGGGCGGGCCGCCGCCGCACACGCATCCAGCATCTCGGCCACCACCCGGCCCGCCCGCCGCATCTTGGCAATCTGCTCGGCAGACTTCAGGGTGATGCTCATCGGCGCGCCAGGCGGTTCTCGATGGCTCGCAGAAGGCGGCGGGTGACGGTGTCGGGGTCGCCCTCCCCGTCGACGGCAGCAAGGCGGTCGGTGACCAGGTACCAGGCGACGAGGGGGGCAGTCTGCTTGTCGTACTGGTCGAGGCGCCGGGTGATCACGATCTCGGTGTCGTCGTCGCGCTGGACCACCTCGCCGCCACAGGCGTCGCACGTCCAGTTCTCCTTCGGCGGCGCGTCGATGCTGTAGTTCAGTCCACAGACCGTGCACACTCGCCGGCTGGCCAGCCGCTTGAGCACCACGCCCATGGGCACGTTGAGCTCAATGACCAGGTCGACGTGGTGGGGCGTGAGCATGTCGTCGAGGGCCTCGGCCTGGGCGACGTTGCGGGGGAAGCCTTCCATCACGAAGCCGCGGTCGGCGGCGTCGAGCTCGGTCAGCCGTTCCCGCACCATCTCGTTGACCACCTCGTCGGGCACCAGGTCACCGGAATCCATGTACTTCTTGGCCCGGCGGCCGATCTCGGAGTCGCCCTTCACGAAGAGGCGAAACATGTCACCCGTCGAGATCCGCGGCACACCGAAGTGCTGGGACAGGCGGATGGCCTGTGTCCCCTTTCCGGCACCCTGCTTACCCAGGATGACCAGGCGAGTGGGGAGCACTAGGCGAGGAAGCCCTCGTAGTTCCGCATCATCAGCTGACTGTCGATCTGCTTCATCGTTTCCAGGGCCACACCCACGGCGATCAGGATGGTGGTGCCCCCGAACGGGAACTGCTGGACGCCGTAGAGCGAGAGCAGGATGTTCGGGACGAGGGCGATGGTGGCGAGGAACAGTGAGCCCGGCAGGGTGATGCGGTTGAGGATCTGACCCAGGTAACGCTCGGTGGGAGGTCCCGGGCGGATGCCCGGGATGAACCCACCTTGCTTGCGGATGATGTCCGCCTGTTGCTGGGGGTTGAACGTGATGGCGGTGTAGAAGTACGTGAAGAACACGATTAGGAAGCCGTACGTGAGGATGTAGACGATGTTGTCCTGCTGCACCAGGTACTTGTTGATGAAGTTCACCACCGCCTCCCACTGCACGATGTTGGAGAGCAGCACCGGGAAGTAGAGGACCGAGCTGGCGAAGATAATGGGGATGACCCCGGCCTGGTTCACCTTGAGTGGGATGTAGGTGCTCTGGCCGCCGTACATTCGGCGGCCGACCACCCGCTTGGCAAACTGGACGGGGATGCGGCGCTGGCCCTGCTCGACGAACACGATGGCTACGATCATCCCGATGGCCAGCAGCATGAAGATGGCGAAGGCGAAGTAGCCCTTCTCGGCCTGGATATTCCCGATCTGGGCTGGCATGCGGCTGACCACGTTGGCGAAGATCAGGATCGACATCCCGTTGCCGATCCCCCGCTGGGTGATCAGCTCACCCATCCACATCACGACGGCCGTGCCGGCCGTGATGGTGAGCACGATGAGGGCGACGTGGGGCACGTCGAAGGTGGTGACCAGTGGGATACCGGTGTCGGTTCCCTCGGCGAGCAGGCCGTTGTTGAACTGGTAGGTGATCCCCGTGGCCTGCAGGACCGCCAGGCCAACCGTCATGTACCGGGTCCACTGCGTGATCTTCTTCTGCCCGACCGCGCCCTGCTTCTGCCACTGCTCGATCTTGGGGATCACTACCGCCAGCAGCTGCATGATGATCGAGCTGGTGATGTACGGCATGATCCCGAGGGCGAACACCGCCATCTGGGTCAGTGCGCCGCCGGAGAACAGGTTCAGGAAGCCCAGGACACCGCCCTCGTCGGCCTGACGCTGGAGGTCCTGCACCGCGGTGAAGTCGATCCCCGGGACGGTGACGTTCGAACCCAGCCGGTACAGCAGGATCACGAACAGGGTGAAGAGGATCTTGTTGCGGAGGTCTACGACCTTGAAGATGTTCTTCAGGCTCGACAGCATGACGTCCTCGGACTCGGCAGGCGGTTCAACGTACTGGGACTGCTCAGGTTAGTTGTCTGCGGTGGGAAGGGCTCAGCGGTTCGAGAGGGCGTTGCCCTTGGCGGCCGGCCGGCCGTTGTTGAACGGCGGCGGCAGGACCTCGACCGTGCCGCCGCTGGCGACGATGGCCTCCTCGGCCGACTTGGAGAACCCGTGGGCCGAGACCCGCAGGGCCCGGGTCAGCTCGCCCCGGCCCAGCACCTTCACCAGGCCGTGCTTGTGCACCAGGCCTTTCGCCCGGAGGGTGTCGGGGCTGACTTCGTCGCCCTCGAACTCCTGCAGGGTGTCGAGATTGACCACCACGTACTCCACCCGGAACGGGTTGCGGAAGCCCTTCAGCTTGGGGATGCGCCGGCTGAGGGGCATCTGACCGCCCTCGAAGCCGGGTTTGACCGAGCCCCGGGCGCCCTGGCCCTTGGTGCCACGACCGGCGGTCTTGCCGCCCTTACCGCCGATGCCTCGTCCGACCCGCCGACGCTCTTTGGTCGACCCGGGGGCGGGCTTCAGATCATGGACCTTCATGCCAGCTCTTCTCCCGGCTCGACGGTGATCAGGTGGGTCACCTTGGCCAGCATGCCGCGGACATCGGGGGTGTCCGGCAGGTTCGTCTGCCGACCGATCCCGGCCAGGCCGAGGGCCTTCATGGTCTTGCGGTGCACCGGCTTGGTGCCGATGGTGGACTTCACCTGGGTAACGCTGATGCGGGCCATATCACGCCACCTCTACGGGTGTGTGGGGGCCCCGCTGGCTCTCCTGGTAGGCCCGGAGCAGCCCGGGAGGGGTGACCTCTTCGGGGGACTTGCCCCGCTTTCGGGCCACATCGTCGGGCCGCATGAGGCCCTTGAGTCCGGCAACGGTGGCGTGGGCCACGTTGATGGCGTTCGAAGATCCGAGCGACTTCGCGAGGATGTCGTGGACGCCAGCGGACTCGAGGATGGCCCGGGCCGCGCCACCGGCGATCACGCCGGTACCGGGAGCGGCGGGCTTGAGCAGCACCCGTCCTGCGCCCCGCTCACCCAGGATCGGGTGAGTGATGGTGCTACCGGCAAGGGGGACGTCGAAGAGCTCCTTCTTGGCCTCTTCGATCCCCTTTTGGATGGCGGCGGGGACTTCCTTGGCCTTGCCGTAGCCCAGACCGACCTTGCCGGCGCCGTCGCCGACGACCACCAGGGCGGTGAAGGAGAAACGGCGGCCACCCTTGACCACCTTGGCCACGCGGTTGATGGCTATGACGCGTTCGACATAGGGACTCTCAGCCATTGCTAGAACTCCAATCCGGCTTCGCGGGCTGCGTCGGCCACTGCGGCGACGCGGCCGTGGTAGAGGTTGCCACCGCGGTCGAAGACGACCTTGTTGACCCCAGCGGCTTTGGCCCGCTCGGCCACCAGGCGCCCCACCGTGGCGGCGGCGTCCTTGTTGCCGGTGGGACCCGACCGGAGGTCGCCCTCCACCGTGCTGGCCGCGGCCAGGGTGCGGCCCGCGATGTCGTCGATCACCTGGGCGGTGACGTGCTTGTTCGAGCGGAAGACGGCCAGGCGCGGCCGGTCGGCGGTGCCGCGGACCAGCTTGCGCACCCGATGGTGCCGTCGCTTCCGGGCCAGCTGCTTCTTCTTGGTGGAAAAGCTCATGGCTACTTCGCTGCCTTTCCGGCCTTACGTCGGACGACCTCGCCGGCGTAGCGGACACCCTTGCCCTTGTAAGGCTCGGGCTTGCGGATGCTGCGGATGTTGGCGGCGACCTGGCCGACGGCTTCCTTGTCGATGCCGCGGACGGTGATCTTGGTCGGCACGGGGGTCTCGAAGGTGATGCCCTCGGGGGCGTCAACCGAGACCGGATGGCTGAAACCAAGGGCCAGGTCGAGCTTGGCCGGCGTGGTGGCCGCGGCCCGGTACCCGACGCCCACGATCTCCAGGTCGCGGGTGAAGCCGTCAGTCACGCCGACGACCATGTTGTTGACAAGGGATCGGGTCAGCCCGTGCAGCGCCCGGTGCTGGCGCTGATCGGTGGGGCGCTCCACCAGCAGGACGCCGTCGTCCTCGCGAACGGTGATGTCGCGGGGAAGGTCGCGCTCGAGCATTCCCTTGGGGCCGCTGACCTTGACGTGACCGTCGGTGACCTCGATGGTGACGCCCGACGGGAGCGGGATGGGGTTCCTACCGATTCGAGACATGACCCCTCATCACCACACGTAGCAGAGGACTTCGCCGCCGACCCGGCGCTGGCGCGCCTCGCGGTCGGTGAGCAGCCCCTGGCTGGTCGAGAGCACGGCGACACCGAGGCCGCCGAGCACGCGCGGCAGGCTGTCGGCCTGGATGTAGACCCGCCGGCCCGGCTTCGACACCCGGCGGAGGCCGGAGATCGTGGGCGAGCGGTCCTGGGTGTACTTCATGGTGATCTCGAGGATGCGACCCGGGCGGGTGCCGTCGTCGCTCACCTTGAAGTCGCCGATGTAGCCCTCGCGCCGAAGGATGGCCGCCAAGGCCTCCTTGAGCTTCGAGGACGGCATGCGCACGCTGTCCTGGCTGGCGGTGGCCCCGTTGCGGAGGCGTGTCAGCATGTCGGCGATCGGATCGGTCATCGTCATTGGCGGCCTCCTCTCACCAGCTGGCCTTGGTCACGCCGGGGACCTCGCCGGCGTGAACCATCTCGCGCAGGCAGATCCGGCACAGGTTGAACTTGCGGTACACGGCACGCGGCCGCCCACACCGGGCGCACCGGGTGTACGCGCGCACTTTGAACTTCGGCTTGCGCTGCTGCTTCTGGATGAGCGCTGTCTTGGCCACGAAACTCCTCAGAACCCTCTACTGCGGGGCATCAGCACGGCGGAACGGGAAGCCGAAGGCGTCGAGCAGGGCTCGGCCCTCGGCGTTGGTGCGGGCGGTGGTGACGATGGTGATGTCCATCCCACGCACCGCGTCGATCTTGTCGTAATCGACCTCGGGGAAGATCAGCTGCTCGTCGACCCCGAAGGTGTAGTTCCCCCGACCGTCGAAGCCGTTGGGCGGCAGCCCCCGGAAGTCACGGATACGAGGGATGGCCAACGCGATCAGTCGGTCGAGGAACTCCCACATGCGGTCGCCCCGCAGGGTGACCTTGGCCCCGATGGGCACGCCCTCCCGCAGCTTGAAGGCGGCGATGGAGCGCCGGGCCCGGGTGACCAGCGGCTTCTGGCCGGTGATCAGGGTGAGGTCGGTGACCGCCCCCTCGAGCAGGGACGCCTGTTGGGTGGCCCGGCCCACGCCCATGTTCAGCACGATCTTCTCGAGGCGGGGGACCTCCATGATGTTGCCGAGGCCCAGGGACTCCTTGAGCTCGGCTCGGAGAACGTCGTTGTAGCGGACCTTGAGGCGGGGGAGCTCTTTCGTGGCGGTATCCGTGGCGGCCATCAGACGTCACCTCCGCACTTGCGGCAGATGCGGACCTTCTTGCGCTGATCGTCGAAGCGGTACCCGACGCGGGTGGGGCCGCACGACGGGCAGATCAGGGCGACGTTGGACACCTGCATGGGCATGTCCTTGTCGATGATGCCCGCCTGCATGGTGGCCCGCAGGGCCCGCTGGTGCTTCTTGGCCACGTTGACGCCTTCGACGATGACCTTGCCCTCCTTGGGCAGGACGCGCATGATCTCGCCTTCGTCCCCGCGGTCCTTGCCCGTGAGCACCCTCACCCGGTCGCCCTTCTTCAGCTTCATCACAACACCTCAGGTGCGAGAGAGATGATCCTCATGAACTTCTTGTCCCGCAGCTCACGGCCCACCGGGCCGAAGATGCGGGTGCCCCGCGGCTGTTGGGCGTCATTGATGAGCACGGCGGCGTTCTCGTCGAAGCGGATGTAGCTGCCGTCGGGACGGCGGTTCTCCTTCTTCGTGCGTACGACGACGCACTTCACCACTTCGCCCTTCTTCACCGCTGCGCCCGGGATGGCGTCTTTGACCGTGCCGACGATGATGTCGCCGATGGACGCGTAACGCCGCTTGGAGCCGCCCAGCACCTTGATGCAGAGCACCTCCTTGGCGCCCGAGTTGTCGGCCACCCTGAGTCGCGTCTCTTGCTGAATCATCTACTTCATCTCCACGTTCACAAGGCTCACTTCGCCCTCTCGAGCACTTCGACGACGCGCCAGTGCTTCAGCTTGGACAGCGGGCGGGTCTCGGAGATGCGGACGCGGTCGCCGACCTTGGTCTCGTTCCCCTCGTCATGGGCGTGGATGCGCTTCGTCCGCTGCACCGTCTTGGTGTAGCGGCGGTGGCGGACCCGCTCGACCACGGCCACGACCGCGGTCTTGTCCATGGCGGAGGAGACCACGACGCCCTCGCGCACCTTGCGCGGGTTGGGGCGGGCTGATTCTCCGCTCTCGGGGCCGCTCAGGCCCTGGGGTGTCTGCTCGCCGCTCTCGGCATCAGCCATCGGTGTCTCCCTCGTTCGTTCCGGCGCCGCGGCTGGCGGCCACGCGGGCCCGGCGAGCGTCGTTGGCGGCCTGCCACTCGGCGTCGGCTTCGGCCTCGGCCGCCTCGGCGGCCGCTATCTCGCTCTCCCGCAGCAGCGTTTCGATGCGGGCGATGTCCTTGCGCAGCTGGCCGAGGCGGGCGTAGTTGTCGAGCTGGCCGGTCACGTGCTGGAACCGCAGGTTGAACAGCTCCTCGCGGGCCTCGGCCAGTCGGGTGGCCAGCTCGTCGTCGCCCATCTCGCGCAGTTCGGACGTTCGGTTCGAGGCCATCAGATCTCCTCCGACCGCACGATGATCTTGGCCTTGATCGGCAGCTTCTGGATGGCCCGGTTCATGGCCTCGCGCGCCAGGGGCTCGGCCACCCCGGCGAGCTCGAACATGACCCGGCCCGGCTTGACGACGGCGACCCAGTGCTCCGGGTTGCCCTTGCCGGAGCCCATGCGGGTCTCGGCCGGCTTCTGGGTGACGGGCTTGTCCGGGAAGATGTTGATCCAGACCTTCCCACCACGCTTGATGTGGCGCGTCATGGCGATACGGGCGGCCTCGATCTGGCGGGCGGTGATCCACCCCGGCTCCTGGGCCTGGATGCCGAAGTCACCAAAGGTGATCTCGGTCCCGCCCGTGGCCTTCCCGGTCAGCCGGCCGCGGTGCTGCTTGCGGTGCTTGACCTTGCGCGGCATCAACATGTCATTCGTCCCCTGACCTGAAGTGAGGGGTCTCGTGGTGCTCGCGCGTGCGGCGCTCGATCTCCTCTTCCTCGGCGAGCAGCTTCTCGCGCTCGGGGTCGGCGTCGGGGATGAGCGGTGCGGCGGTGAGGTCCACGTCGTCGGCCAGCGTGGTGTCGTCGAGCAGTGCCGCGTCCTCGGCGCCCAGGACTTCGTTGCCCGTGGGTGCGGCGCCCGTGGCGCTGCCCGGCTCTTCCTGGCCCGGCAGGCGGCGACCGCCGCCGGCAGAGATGATCCGCCGCGGACGGGCGGCGCCACCGGAGGTCTCGCCGACGGCCATGGCCGCCTCACGGGAGATCTTGTCCTCGGTGGATGTCTTGTAGGGGAGGATGTCGCCCTTGTAGATCCAGGTCTTCACGCCGATGCGGCCGAAGGTGGTGCGGGCCTCCCGGAAGCCGTAGTCGATGTCGGAGCGCAGGGTGTGCAGGGGAACCCGGCCCTCTCGGTACCACTCGCTGCGGGCCATTTCCGAGCCCCCGAGGCGGCCGGAGCACTGGACCCGGATGCCGAGGGCGCCCGCCTTCTGTGCGGTCTGGACCGCCCGCTTCATGGCCCGACGGAAGCTCACCCGGCCGGCAAGCTGGTCGGCCACGCCCTGGGCGATCAGCGCGGCGTCGAGCTCGGGCTGCTTGATCTCCTGGATGTTGAGCTGGATCTTCGGGTTGCCGCTCATCTTGGCCAGGTCGACCCGGAGGCGGTCGGCCTCGGCGCCCCGGCGCCCGATCACGATGCCGGGACGGGCAGTGTGCACGTCGACCCGCAGGCGGTCACGGGTGCGCTCCACCTCGATGCGGCTGATGGCCGCGTGGGGCAGCTGCTTCATGAGGTAGTCGCGGATCTGCCAGTCCTCGATGAGGTAGGCCTTGTACTCGCGGTCGCTGAACCACCGGGACTTCCAGTCCGTGGTGACGCCCAGGCGGAACCCGTACGGGTTGACCTTCTGGCCCATGACTACTTCGACTCCTCTTCGGGATCCGTGGTGGTGTCCTGCTCCTCGGCTTCGGCTTCGGCTTCGGTCGTGCTCTCGTCGGCGACCGTCTCGTCGGTGATCTCTGACTCTGATGTGGAAGCGTCGGGGTCCTCCGTCAGCAGCTCGTCGATGGTCGCTTCATCGGTCTCGGCGGGGGCGGCACTGGCCTCGGGCGCGGTGCGCTCCTCGGGACGGCGACGCGTCGGCCGGCCGCGGGATTCCGTCGCCGGCTCGGCGGCCCCGCTGCGGCGGCGACGGCGGTCGCCGGTGACGCCCTGGGCCCGGCGGGCGCGGCGCTCCTGGAGCTCACGGTCGGGCAGGCGGGAGACGAGCAGGGTGATGTGACAGGTGCGCTTGCGGATGCGGGTGGCGCGGCCGCGGGCCCGGGGGCGCCAGCGCTTCAGGGTTGGCCCCTCGTCGGCGTAGCAAGCGGAAACGAACAGCTCGTCGCCCACCATGGCGTGGTCGTGCTCGGCGTTGGCGATCGCGGACGCCAAGAGCTTGCCGACGACGATCGCCGCGTCGCGTTCGCAGAACTTCAGGATCTCCTGGGCCCGCTCGGCGTCGTAGCCCCGGATGAGGTCGAGAACCTGGCGCACCTTGTAGGGGGAGATGCGCACGTAGCGGGCGACGGCCCGCGTCGACGTGACCGGTGTGCGCACGGCCTGCGACCGTGACTCCGGGCGCCGCCGCATGACGGGCGCCTCGTTGAGCTTGGGACCGGTCATCGCTAGCGCCTCCCCGCCCGCTCCTGGCCGGCGTGGAACCGGAAGGTGCGAGTGAGGGCGAACTCGCCCAGCTTGTGGCCGACCATCGCCTCGGTGATGTAGACGGGAACGTGCTTGCGCCCGTCGTGGACGGCGATGGTGTGGCCGACCATGTCGGGGATCACCGTCGAGCGGCGGGACCAGGTCTTGATGACCCGCTTCTCTCCCTTCGCGTTGAGGGCGTCGACCTTCCTCAGGAGGTGGTCGTCGATGAACGGGCCCTTCTTCAGGCTGCGTGCCACGGTGTACCCCTACCTCCGTGAGCCGCGCGTCCGGCGGCGACGGATGATGAGCTTCTGGGACGGCTTGGTGGTGTTGCGGGTGCGGCCCTCGGGCTGGCCCCACGGCGAGACGGGATGGCGGCCACCCGACGTCTTGCCCTCGCCACCGCCATGCGGATGGTCGACCGGGTTCATCGCCACACCGCGGGTCTGGGGGCGCACGCCCTTCCAGCGGTTTCGACCGGCCTTGCCGATGGAGACCAGCTCGGCCTCGGCGTTTCCGACCTCGCCGATGGTTGCCTTGCAGTCGATCGGCACCCGGCGCATCTCGGTGCTGGGCAGCCGCAGGGTGGCAAAGTCGCCCTCCTTGGCCACCAACTGGATGCTGGAGCCGGCGCCCCGGCCCATCTTGCCGCCGGCGCCCGGCTTGAGCTCCACGTTGTGCACCGTGGTGCCGACCGGGATGTAGCGGAGGGCCAAGGCGTTCCCCGGGCGGATGTCGGCCTTCTGGCCGCTCTCGAGCAGGTCGCCCACCCGCACCTTGGCCGGAGCGAGGATATAGCGCTTCTCACCATCGAGATAGTGCAGCAGGGCGATACGGGCGTTGCGGTTGGGGTCGTGCTCGATGGTGGCCACCTTGGCCGGCACGCCGTCCTTGTCCCGCTTGAAGTCGAGGATGCGGTACTGCCGCTTGTGGCCGCCACCGCGGTGGCGGGCCGTCTTGCGGCCGTAGCTGTTGCGGCCCCCCGACTTGGGGAGCGGCGCCAGCAGACTCTTCTCCGGCGTGTCGGTGGTGACGTCGGAGAAGTCGGAGACGGTCTGGAACCGCCGTCCGGCACTGGTGGGCTTGCGCTTGCGAAGGGGCATGGTGACGGGTCCCTCAGCTCTCGAAGAGGTCGATGCGCCCGCCGGCGGCGAGGGTGACGATGGCGCGCTTCTGGTCAGGACGCTTGCCGAAGGTCTGGGACTTCCGGTTGCGCTTGCGCTTGCCCTTGCGGTTCAGCGTGTTCACCTTGGCGACCTCGACGTTGAAGATGGTCTCCACCGCGTCGGAGATCTCGATCTTGCTGGCCCGAGGATCGACCACGAAGGTGTAGACGCCGTTGTCGAGCAGGCCGTAGGACTTCTCGCTGACGACCGGGCGGATGATGATGCTGCGGGGGTCAGTCATTCGGTGGTTGCCTCCTCCGCAGAGTCGGCCGGCCCATCGACGGGCGTCCCGCCGGCGCCGGTGGGCAGGTTGTCGCGGGTGAAGACCACCCAATCCGAGCACAGCACGTCGTAGGCGTTGAGCTCCGACGGCAGGATCAGGTGGACCTTGGGCAGGTTGCGGAACGACTTGGCCGCCGCCTCCTGCTCCCGGTCGAGGACCAGCAGCACCCGCCCGTCCAGGCCGAGGGCGGCCAGGGCGGCCTTGGCGTCGCGTGTCTTGGGAGCCGGGAAGTCCCACGTGTCGACGACGACGATCTTCCCCTCAGTGGCCCGGTCGGACAGGGCCGAGCGCAGAGCGGCGGCCACCATCTTCTTGGGGGTGCGCTGGGCGTAGCTGCGGGGCCTGGGGCCCATCGCCACACCACCACCGCGCCAGTGCGGTGCCCGGATGGAGCCCTGGCGGGCGCGACCGGAGCCCTTCTGGCGCCAGGGTTTGGCCCCGCCGCCGCGGACCTCGGCCCGGGTGAGCGTGCTGTGGTCGCCGGAGCGGATGCCGGCCAGCTGGGCAGTGACGACCTGGTGCATCAGGGGGACGTTCGGGGTGACGGCGAAGATGTCGTCGGCCAAGTCGGCGGTGCCGACCGTGTCGCCTGAGGCGTTGCGGATGTCGACGGACGCCACGATCACACCTTTCCGTTCTCGCGCACCGCGTCGCGGATGAGGACGAGCCCGCCCCGCGGGCCGGGGACGGCGCCCTTGATGAGGATGATCTGGCGGTCGGCGTCGGCCTGGACCACTTCGAGGTTCAGGGTGGTGACCTGCTGGTGACCCATTCGCCCGGCCATGCGGGTGCCCTTGAACACCCGGGCCGGCGTGGCGCATGCGCCGATGGCCCCCGGCGCTCGGTGCTTCTTGTGCGTGCCGTGCCCAGCGCCCAACCCCTTGAAGTTGTGGCGCTTCATGACGCCGGCGAAGCCCTTGCCCTTGCTGACGCCCGTGACGTCGACCTTCTCGCCTGCGCTCAGGATGGTGGCGGTGATCTCTTCGCCGACGGAGTACTGCCCGGAATCGTCGATCCGCAGCTCGACAAGTCGCTTGCCCGGGTCGACTCCCGCCTTGGCAAAGTGGCCGGCGTCGGGCTTGTTGAGCCGGGACGGGCGTTGAGCGCCGAAGGTGACTTGGACCGCGCTGTACCCGTCGCTCTCGGGAGTCTTGACCTGCACCACCCGGCACGGTGCAACCCGTACGAGCGTGACCGGAATGGCACGGTTCTGGTCGTCCCAGATCTGTGTCATGCCGACCTTCTCGCCGACGATCGCCTTCTTTGCCATGGCTTCGTGTCTGCCTTCACGCGGAAGCTCCGCACGGGTGGGTTCCCGGCGGAGCGATGGGGGTTGTTTGCCTCGGTGTACCGAAGGTCGGCGACCAAGGACGTCGGAGTGGAGGAGGGAGCGAAAACGCGGCGCTCCTCGTGAACCTGGAAAGTATAGCGCCCTCCGGGAAGGGCGCCCTCAGAGGTGTTTAGACCTGCTGAATCTTGATCTCGATGTCGACGCCGGCCGGCAGGTCGAGGCGCTGCAGGGAGTCGACCGTCTTGGGGCTGGGCTCGAGGATGTCGAGCAGCCGCTTGTGGATGCGCATCTCGAAGTGCTCCCGGGAGTCCTTGTCCTTGTGCGGGGACCGGATCACCGTGTAGCGGTGCTTCTCGGTGGGCAGCGGCACCGGCCCGCGCACCGTGGCCTGGGTGCGCAGCACCGTCTCCACGATCTTCTTGGTCGACTGGTCGACGATCTCGTGGTCGTACGCCTTGAGCCGGATGCGAATCTTCTGGGCCACTGCGATCAGCCTCTCATTACTTGATGATCTTCGTGACGCGACCGGCGCCCACGGTACGGCCGCCTTCTCTGATCGCGAACCGGAGCCCTTCGTCCATGGCGATGGGGTTGATGAGCTCGACGTTGAGGGTGATGTTGTCGCCGGGCATGACCATCTCGGTGCCCTCGGGCAGGGTGATCTGGCCGGTGACGTCGGTGGTGCGGAAGTAGAACTGGGGGCGGTAGTTCTGGAAGAACGGGCTGTGACGCCCGCCCTCTTCCTTCTTCAGGACGTAGACGTTGGCCTCGAAGGTGGTGTGGGGGGTGATGGACTTCGGCTTGCACAGCACCTGGCCGCGCTCGACGTCCTCCTTCTTGGTCCCCCGGAGGAGCACACCGATGTTGTCGCCGGCCTGGCCCTGGTCGAGCAGCTTCTTGAACATCTCCACGCCGGTGCACACGGTGGTCTGGGTGTCACGGATACCGACGATCTCCACCGACTCACCGACCTTGATGACGCCCTGCTCCACCTTGCCGGTGACGACGGTGCCTCGCCCCGTGATGGTGAAGACGTCCTCGATGGGCATGAGGAACGGCTTGTCGACGTCGCGCTGCGGCTCAGGGATGAACGTGTCCACCGCGTCCATCAGCTCAATGATCTTCGGCGTCCACGTCTCGTCGCCCTCGAGGGCCTTGAGGGCTGAGACCCGGATGATCGGGGTGTCGTCGCCCGGGTACTCGTACTCGTTCAGCAGCTCCCGCACCTCGAGGTCGACCAAGTCGAGCAGCTCCTCGTCGTCGACCGCGTCGGCCTTGTTGAGGGCGACGATGATGTAGGGGACGCCCACCTGACGGGCCAGCAGCACGTGCTCACGGGTCTGGGGCATCGGGCCGTCGGCCGCGCTGACCACGAGGATGGCCCCGTCGATCTGGGCCGCACCGGTGATCATGTTCTTGATGTAGTCGGCGTGGCCCGGCATGTCGACGTGCGCGTAGTGGCGCTTGGCCGTCTCGTACTCGACGTGGGCGATCGAGATCGTGATCCCGCGCGCCTTCTCCTCGGGCGCCTTGTCGATCTGGTCGAAGGCGGTGAAGGACACGTTCGGGTTCTGGTCGTGCAGCACCTTGGTGATGGCCGCGGTCAGTGTGGTCTTGCCGTGGTCGATGTGGCCCATCGTGCCCACGTTGAGGTGCGGCTTGGTGCGGTCGAACTTCTGCTTCGCCATATGTCCCCTTAACCCTTATTCGCCACGTACCCGAGCCACGATCTCGCGTGCGATCGACTCAGGAACTTCTTGGTACGAGTGGAATTGCATCGTGTAGGTCGCGCGACCCTGGGTGCGCGACCGCAGGTCGGTAGCGTATCCGAACATGTCGCCGAGGGGCACTTGGCCCTTGATGACCTGGCTCGAACCGCGTTGCTCGACGCCCTCGATCCGGCCTCGGCGGCTGGAGATATCGCCGATGACGTCGCCCATGTAGTCGTCGGGCGTCACCACCTCGACGGCCATGATCGGCTCCAGCAGCACCGGGTGGGCCAGGCGCGTGGCCTTCTTGATGGCCAGTGAGCCGGCGATCTTGAACGCCATCTCCGAGGAGTCCACGTCGTGGTACGAGCCGTGGACGAGGGTGGCCCGCACGTCGACCATCGGGTAGCCGGCGAGCACGCCGCTCTGGAGCGACTCCTGGATGCCGGCGTCGATGGAGGAGATGTACTCCTTGGGGATGATGCCGCCGACGATCTTGTCGACGAACTCGTAGCCCCCGCCGGGGCCCGTGGGCTCCACGTTGAGGACGACGTGGCCGTACTGGCCGCGGCCACCGGTCTGGCGGACGTAGCGCTCCTCGACCTTGTCGACCGGCTTGCGGATGGTCTCCCGGTACGCCACCTGGGGCTTGCCCACGTGGGCATCGACCCGGAACTCCCGCAGCATGCGGTCGACCAGCACCTCGAGGTGCAGCTCCCCCATGCCGGCGATGATCGTCTGGCCGGTGTCGACGTCGGTGTGCTTCTGGAAGGTCGGGTCCTCCTCTGACAGCCGCTGGAGGGCGTCGGTGAGCTTGTCCTGGTCGACCTTGGTCTTGGGCTCGATGGCCACGTGAATGACCGGCTCCGGGAACTCCAGCGTCTCCAGCACGATCGGCGAGTTCGGGTCGCAGAGGGTGTCACCGGTGGTGGTCTGCTTGAGGCCGACGGTAGCCACGATGTCGCCGGCGAAGATGACCGTCTTGTCCTCGCGATGGTTGGCGTGCATCTGCAGGATGCGCCCGATACGCTCCTTGCGGTCCTTGGTGGAGTTGAGGACCGCGTCGCCCTTCTTGATGCTGCCGGAGTAGACGCGGAAGTAGGTCAGCTTGCCCACGTGGGGGTCGCTCATGATCTTGAACGCCAGGGCCGAGAACGGGGCCTTGTCGTCGGGCGGGCGCTCGAGCTCCTCGATGCCCTTGAGGTCGAGGCCCGTCACCGGGGGCAGGTCGATGGGGCTGGGCAGGTAGTCGACCACTGCGTCGAGCAGGGGCTGCACGCCCTTGTTCTTGAACGCCGACCCGCAGATGATCGGCACGACCTGGTTGGCGATGGTTGCCCGCCGCAGCGCCTTGCGGAGGTCGTCGGTGGTGATCTCCTCGTCGCCGACGTACTTCTCCATGATGTCGTCGTCGGTGTTGGACAGCACGTCGACCAGCTGGTGGCGCCAGTGGTCGGCAGCCTCCTGCATGTCGGCGGGTATGGCCTCGTCGCGCCAGCTCTCCCCCATGCCCTCGTCCCAGACCAGCGCCTTCATGTTGAGCAGATCGATCATCCCGCGGAAGTGGCCCTCGGCCCCGATGGGAATCTGGATGAGGGCGACGGAGGCGTCGAGGCGGTCCTTGATCTGGTCAACGGCCTTGAAGAAGTCGGCGCCGATGCGGTCCATCTTGTTGATGAAGCAGATGCGCGGTACTTCGTACTTGTTGGCCTGGCGCCACACCGTCTCGGTCTGGGGCTCCACGCCGGCCACTGCGTCGAACACGGCCACCGCGCCGTCGAGCACCCGCAGCGACCGCTCGACTTCAACGGTGAAGTCGACGTGGCCCGGGGTGTCGATGATGTTGATCCAGTTGTCCTTCCACCGGCAGGTGGTGGCCGCGGATGTGATGGTGATCCCCCGCTCCTGCTCCTGGACCATCCAGTCCATGACCGCGGCGCCCTCGTGCACCTCGCCGATCTTGTACGTCTTGCCGGTGTAATAGAGGATGCGCTCGGTGGTGGTGGTCTTGCCCGCGTCGATGTGGGCCATGATCCCGATGTTGCGGGTCCGGCCCAACGGAAACTCTCGAATTGCAGGTGCTTCAGCCATAGCTATCTCTCTTGATGATTGTGGGAGTGCATTTTCTTGCGGCCGCTCACGCGCCGCAGGCGCTCCTCCGGCTGCTAGCGAACGCCGAGGGGAGCGACGGCCCCGATGGGGGGAGTTCGAGGGGGGAAGGTTTCCTTCCCCCCTCGAGATCTACCAGCGGTAATGAGCGAAGGCCTTATTGGATTCAGCCATCTTGTGGACGTCGTCCTTGCGCTTCACCGACGACCCGGTGGTGTTCGATGCGTCGAGCAGCTCGTTGGCCAGGCGCTCGGCCATGGTCTTCTCACGGCGCTGGCGGGAGTAACCGACCAGCCAGCGGATGGCGAGCGTGGAGGCCCGGCGGGGCTTCACCTCGATCGGCACCTGGTAGGTCGCGCCACCGACCCGGCGGCTCTTGACCTCGAGCTGCGGCTTCACGTTGTCCATGGCCCGCTTCAAGGTGGCGACGGGCTCGGCGCCGGTCTTGTCCTTGATGATGTCCAGGGCGCCGTAGACGATCCGCTCGGCGGTGGAGCGCTTGCCCCGCACCAACACCTTGTTGACGAACTGGGTGACCAGCACTGACCGGTAGATCGGGTCAGGCATGAGCTCGCGCCGCGGCGGCGGGCCTTTCCGAGGCATCTCTAACCCTTCTTGGCGCCGTAGCGGCTACGGGCCTGCTTGCGATCGCGGACGCCGGAGGCGTCGAGCACCCCGCGGATGATCTTGTAGCGGACGCCGGGAAGGTCCTTCACCCGGCCGCCACGCACGAGCACGATGGAGTGCTCCTGCAGGTTGTGGCCCACGCCGGGGATGTAGGCGGTGACCTCCTGCCCGGTGGTCAGCCGCACCCGGGCCACCTTGCGCAGGGCCGAGTTGGGCTTCTTCGGCGTGTGCGTGTAGACGCGTGTGCACACCCCCCGCCGCTGCGGGGCGCCTTTGAGGGCCGGCGTCTTGGTCTTCTCAGACTTCGACTCGCGGCCCGTACGAACGAGCTGGGCAATGGTGGGCACGAAGAGACATCCTACCTGTTTGACGGACAGTGACGATTTGGCTGCAGTGACCATCGCATCGGACCGTCACGGCAGCATTTCGGAGAGGACTATCCGGCGATGTCGGGCGCGGTGCCGAAGAAGCTCTCTTCGTCCTCGCTGGGACGTTCGGGAGCGACGACGAGGGTGGTGCCGTCCATGGCGTCGGGGTCGCGGCCCACGTTGGCCAGCCAGGCCGCCGGGTCCTGGACGTCGGAGGAGTAGAAAGGCAGCGGCTCGTATTCCGGCGCCTGGATCTCGAGGCCCCGGTAGCGGAGCATGCCCGTTCCGGCGGGGATGAGCTTGCCGATGATGATGTTCTCCTTGAGGCCCAGGAGCTGGTCGCGCTTGCCCTCGATGGCGGCCTCGGTGAGGACCCGGGTCGTCTCCTGGAACGACGCCGCCGACAGCCACGACTCGGTGGCCAGCGACGCCTTGGTGATGCCCATGAGCTCGGGACGACCCTCGGCGGGCGTCTTGCCCTCCTGGACGAGCCCCCGGTTGATCTCGGCGTACTGCCGTGATTCCACCCGCTCGCCGGGGAGGAGGTCGGACTCGCCGGGCTCGGCCACCAGCACTCGCTTGAGCATCTGGCGGACGATCAGCTCGATGTGCTTGTCGTGGATGGACACGCCCTGGGGGCGGTACACCTGCTGGACCTGGTCGACCAGGTACTGCTGGGTCTCCCGGATGCCCTTGATCTCGAGGAGCTCCTTGGGATCCTTGGGTCCCTCGACGAGGGCGTCGCCGGCGATGACCTCCTGGCCCTCGGTGACGAGCAGGCGAGCCAGGTCGCGGTTGGAGATGGGGTACGCCTCCTCGCTCCCGTCGTCGCCCACGATCGTGACCGTGCGGCCCTTGACGTCGTCGTCCACCATGCGGGCCACGCCTGAGGTGCGGGCCAGGATGGCCTTGCCCTTGGGCGTCCGGGCCTCGAACAGCTCGACCACCCGGGGAAGTCCGTGGGTGATGTCGGTCTGGGCGATGCCGCCGGTGTGGAAGGTACGCATGGTGAGCTGCGTGCCGGGCTCGCCGATGGACTGGGCGGCGATGACTCCGACTGCCTCGCCGAGCTCGATGTCACGACCGGTGGCCAGCGAGCGACCGTAACAGGCTGCGCACACGCCGTGGGTGGCCTCGCAGTTGAGGACCGAGCGCACCCGAACCCGGTTGATGCCGGGATCGTCGCGCATGGCGGCGATCTCCACGTCGGTGGCCTCGGTGCCCCGGGGGTACACCGTGCCGTCCGACAGGGTCACCGGCTCGGCCAGGATCCGACCGTAGAGGCGCGTCTCCAGGCTGTTGCGCTTGCCGGCGGTGTCCGGCTCGATGTTCTCGAGCCAGATGCCGCGGGGGGTGTCACAGTCCAGCTCACGGATAATGAGCTCCTGGGCCACGTCGACCAGGCGGCGGGTCAGGTAGCCGGAGTCGGCGGTGCGCAGGGCGGTGTCGGCCAGGCCCTTCCGGGCCCCGTGGGTGGAGATGAAGTACTCGAGGACTGAAAGGCCCTCACGGAAGTTGCTCTTGATCGGGCGGGGGATGATGTCACCGCGGGGGTTGGCCACCAGGCCGCGCATACCGGCGATCTGCTGGACCTGCATGATGTTCCCTCGGGCGCCGGAGCCGACCATCATGTCGATGGGGTTGAAGACCATCTCGCCGAGGGTCTTCTCCATGGCCACCCGCACCTCGCGGGTGGCGTTGGTCCACATCTCGACTTCCTTCTGACGCCGCTCGTCGTCGGTGATGATGCCCCGCTTGAACTGCGACTCGATCTTGTCGGCTTCCTTCTCGTACTTGTCGAGGATGGCGCCCTTGTCCGGTGGGGTGGTGACGTCGGACATGGCGATCGTGAGGCCGGACTGGGTGGCGTAACGGAACCCGAGATCCTTGATGGCGTCGAGGCTCTTGGCCACGACCGCCTTCGTGTAGTCGGCGACCAGCCGCTCGACGATGTCGGTGATGTCACGCTTCTTCACGGCCCGGTCGATGTAGCCGACCTTGGCGGAGAAGTCGGGCGGCAGGGCGGCCTCGAAGAACAGCCGGCCCGCGGTGGTGGAGCGGTACAGCGGCTTTCCGTCGTCGTCGCCGTCGCGCATCTCGATGCGGGCGTGGATCTGCAGGTCGCCGTTGTCCACGGCCCGCTCCACCTCCCACAGGTGCGAGAACTTCCGGCCTTCGCCGGGGACACCGTCGGTCTGCTCGGTGAGGTAGTAGATGCCGATGACCATGTCCTGGCTCGGCACGGTGAGCGGACGGCCGTGGGCCGGAGACAGCACGTTGTTGGCCGACAGCATCAGCACCCGGGCCTCGGCCTGGGCCTCGGCCGACAGGGGCAGGTGGACGGCCATCTGGTCGCCGTCGAAGTCGGCGTTGAAGGCGGCGCAGACCAGCGGGTGGATCTGGATGGCCTTGCCCTCGACCAGCAGGGGCTCGAAGGCCTGGATCCCCAGGCGGTGAAGGGTGGGGGCCCGGTTCAGGAACACCGGGTGCTCCTTGATGACCTCTTCCAGGATGTCCCAAACCTGCGGGCGACGGCGCTCGACCATGCGCTTGGCCGACTTGATGTTCTGGGCTAGCTCGGTGTCGACGAGGCGCTTCATGACGAAGGGCTTGAACAGCTCGAGGGCCATGAGCTTGGGCAGGCCACACTGGTGCAGCTTCAGCGTGGGCCCGGCCACGATGACCGAACGGCCGGAGTAGTCGACGCGCTTGCCCAGCAGGTTCTGGCGGAACCGGCCCTGCTTGCCCTTCAACATGTCGGAGAGGGACTTGAGCGGACGGTTGCCGGGCCCGGTGACGGGACGGCCACGGCGGCCGTTGTCGAACAGGGCGTCGACCGCCTCCTGGAGCATCCGCTTCTCGTTGTTGACGATGATCTCCGGGGCGCCCAGGTCGAGCAGGCGCTTCAACCGGTTGTTCCGGTTGATCACCCGGCGGTAGAGGTCGTTGAGGTCGGAGGTGGCGAAACGGCCACCGTCGAGCTGGACCATCGGGCGCAGGTCCGGCGGGATCACCGGGACGGCGTCGAGGATCATGGCCTTGGGCTCGTTGACCCGCCGGCTGGTCTGCTCGTCGCGCCGGTTGAAGGCGGTGACGATCTTCAGCCGCTTGATGGCCTTCTGCTTGCGCTGGGCCGAGAGCGGGCGACGGCCGTCGGACGCGTCGATGCCCTCCCGGAGCTTGATCTCCTCGGAGTCGAAGTCGATCTCGCTGATGAGCTGGGCGATGGCGTCGGCGCCCATGCCGCCCCGGAAGTAGTCGCTGTAGCGGTCCTTCAGCTGGCGCCAGACGACCTCGTCCTCGATGATCTTGCGGGCGAACAGGTCCTTGAACTCGTCGAAGGCACGGCGAGCCAGGTCGATCTCGGCCTGGGCCCGCTCGCGGGTCTGGGTCAGCTCTTTGTCCGCCAGCTTCTGGCGGGCCTTGAGCTCGGAGTCCTTGGCCCCGTTGGCCTCCAGCTCGGCGATCTCGGTCTCGAGGGCCTTGAACCGGCGGTCGACGTCGACATCGCGCGAGCGCTCGATCTCGGCCAGCTCCTCTAGGAGCTCTGCCTCCAGCTCGGGCAGGTCGGTGTGGCGGCGCTCGTCGTCGACCCAGGTGACCAGGTTGGCGGCAAAGTAGATGACCTTCTCGAGCTGCTTGGCCTTCAGCTCCTCACGGGCCTCGGTGCCCATGAGCAGGTACGCCAGCCAGCTACGGGTGCCGCGCAGGTACCAGATGTGGACGACGGGAGCGGCCAGCTCGATGTGGCCCATGCGCTCGCGCCGGACCTTCGAGCGGGTGACCTCCACGCCGCAGCGCTCGCAGATGATGCCCTTGAACCGGACGCGCTTGTACTTGCCGCAGTAGCACTCCCAGTCCTTGGTGGGACCGAAGATCTTCTCGCAGAAGAGGCCGTCCTTCTCCGGCTTCAACGTGCGGTAGTTGATGGTCTCCGGCTTCTTGACCTCGCCGTTGGACCACGTGCGGATCGAGTCGGCCGTGGCCAGGGCGATACGTAGCTGGTCGAAATTGTTGACGTCGAGCACTCTTACCTTCTTCCTCTAAAAACTCCGCAGCACGACGTGGACGAGACAGACGAGGCGGCCGGGTGGCCCGTAGGGAGGGGTCCCCGGCGGCGCTTGGCGCCGTTGGGGAGGGACCCTGAGGGACAGGACCCGGCCGCCGGGGCCGTCACAGCCGACCCGCCCGCTCAGCCGCCCGCCGGGCGTCCTCTTCATCTGATCCCCGCTCAGGACGGGAAAGATCGATCCCCAATTCCTCGGCCGTACGGAACACGTCCTCGTCGAGCTCGCGCATCTCGATCTCCTCGCCCGTGGTCGAGAGGACCTCGACGTTGAGGCAGAGGCTCTGCATCTCCTTGATGAGCACCTTGAACGACTCGGGGATGCCGGGCTCGGGGATGTTCTCGCCCTTGACGATGGCCTCGTAGACCTTGACCCGG